>Ga0185307_1000066_pt1 | contig 71912 bp, 67 predicted proteins | sample LHCtaG_FD_128010 | JGI IMG/M metagenome (GOLD analysis project Ga0185307, IMG submission 128010) | Hot spring microbial communities from Little Hot Creek, USA to study Microbial Dark Matter (Phase II) - LHC4sed_matched (SPADES... | ecosystem: Environmental > Aquatic > Thermal springs > Hot... | reverse complement strand
CAGCGTATCGGTGTTGTTCCAGAAGTTTCAAACGCCTATGTAGATCTTACGGCATGGGAAAACCTAGTCCTAATAGGTAAGCTTTATGGCATCCCATCGCGAAAACTTAGGGAGAACGCTGTGAATCTTCTAAAAGAGTTTGGATTATACGAGGTTAAGGATAAGCTTGTCAGAGCCTTCTCAAAAAGAATGAAGCAGAGGCTTCTTCTATGCATGGCTTTAGTTAACGATCCGGAAGTACTTTTCCTAGATGAACCGACATCAGGGCTTGATGTTGAGAGCGCGAGGCTACTAAGGGAGAAGATAGCTCGATACAATAGGGATGGGAAAACGGTTTTCCTATCAACCCATAACATGGAGGAGGCAAATCAGCTATGCCATAGGATAGCTGTGATAAATCATGGGCGGATAGCAGCTATAGATACTCCTGAAAACCTTAGAGCTCAGAGTATGGAGCTTCAATACATCGAAGTAGTCTTCGATAAAACCGTAGATGCAGAGTGGTTCTCAGAAAACTCGAGCATAACCAGGGCTATATCTTCAGGCAATAAGATGCGTATCTATACGGCCGACCCATCCGCTGTAATAGAGTTCCTTGTGGAGTATGCCAAGAGGAGTAATCTACGTATTTTAAGCCTAAACACTATGATGCCATCCTTAGAGGATGTATTCCTGAAACTCATAAGGGGGAGGGGGCGGTGATCCGATGAGCAATCCTACAGAGCAGTTTAAACGTTCCCTCGTCATAGCTAGAAAGAATATCAAGATCTACTACTTAAAGGGGCCTGTCATAGTCTTTGGGCTTATCTTCCCGCTTTTTCTAGCTTTAGCCTACGTTATCGGACGGAACATACCGCTTAAAGAGGTTTTACCAGGGCTGATCGGCATGACGACATTCTTTACAGCTACATCCGTCGGGCCCTCGATAGTACCTTGGGAGACACGCTCAAAAACCCTTGAGAGGCTTTTATGCTGCCCGGTAGCCCTATGGACGATTATAGTCGGGGATATGCTCTCATCCTTCATCTTCGGGCTCATCATATCGGTTATCCCGTTAGCCTTAACGTTAACTTTAGGCATTCAGCTGCTAAACTTCATAGCACTCCTCCCCGGGTTGATAATAGCAAACCTATGCTTTGCAGCTCTAAGCGTATTGCTCTCGGCTTATCCGCCGACAGATATACCAGCTACAACGATGATGCTATCATCCCTAGTCAAATTCCCACTAGTCTTTATAAGCGGGGTTTTCATACCAGTGGAACAGCTTCCCCAATGGGGAATGATCATAGCCTCGATTTCTCCACTAACATACTTCACAGATATGGTTAGACAGCTTTTCATAAGCAAGGGCTTCTACCCACTAGCATTAGACTACTTAGCACTCATAGTCTTCACAGTAGCATTCACCTTCACGGCGATAAAGCTACACGAGAAAACTCTCGCAAAACGGTTAAGCGGCTAGGTTAAAGCCCTAAACATAGAGGGTATCAAGTGAGGGGGGTTGCGTTAATCATCCGTAAGCCTGTAGGTGAAGAATCCCGGTATCGTCTCCCCCTATTCTAGGCTACGTTAACTTCCATGTAGCTCATAAATTTACGCTTTCTCAGCATTACCAGCACTTAACATTCTATGATGGTACATCCTCGCCGCGATGGATAGTGCAGCGGCAGCCACCCCTAAGAAGAAAGAGTGGGTGAAAGTCGTGGTCGTTATGATCGCGACTTCTGCGTGGATATTCAAAATGCTACTCGATAATCGTATCGTCGATGACCCTATCAACGGAGCTATCGGGGTTGGAGCTATTATATCTGGGGCTATCGCGTTGATTGCTATCGGCATAGCATATAGCGATAATGCTAGTATACCGATGAATCCGATGGTTACATGCAACGATCGCTTCCACCCGAACGATAGGAGTTGTTCTGAGTAGCTTTCCGCCGGTTTAGCCGTGTAGACGATGAGAGCGAACCAGTTCCTCCTCACCATACTACAGCCTCCTACCGGCTTCCGCCGAATAGCTCTCTGAGCCTACCGAGGTCTGATACCTGAACTATGATGCAGTTGATGTCGATGTAGAGATCGCGGAGCTGGATGCCCTCAGTATAGGCTGGCTGCTCGACACCGTTAATGATATCGACGAGGATTCGCAGTGCGTTAGGGTTTGTGGATGAGAGGGGGAAGCTGAGGATGCCGATGTAGTTCGCCTCGATAACCACCCGCTCTCTCAGCTGAACCGTGAACGACCATGTACTGTTCCTCACGGTGAAGCTGAACTGGTTGATAGCGATCCGCTGATGCATCAGCGGATTGGTGGTATTCAGCTTCAAGGTGGCGATCCCTGTTGAATTATCGAACATTAATCCTACAAACCTCGGAATCTTAAAGCCGCTCGGATCGACATCGAGAACGGATAAAGTCGAATTTAGATCACCAGCTTGACTTAAGCCAATCGAGCTCGCTAGCCTCCGCAGTTGCGGAGGGAGGAATACTCCTAAAAAATCGCCTGTCAACATGCATGGTACAAGAACACACGATAACGGGATAAGTATGGAGATGGAGGTAATAGCTCTTAAACCCCACTTAACCCTATCCAACTAAACAACCCCCTATATTCGATACACTATAACGCAATATAAATCCCTAACCCAACAGCTTATTTAAAGTCACTAATCCCAGCACGCTAGGATGCTACTAAATATCCTCTGCTCGATATTCTCTTATAGATTAGCGATGCTTATAAGCGAAGGATTGCTTAGTGGGTGCTCCAGCTTTGCCTAGACGATTTAGAAGGCATCGTTTAGAAGCTTTACAGGCATAAAGTTACCTAAAGACTTCTACGTCTTAAACTTGAGGGGATAGCGGGCCCGCCGGGATTTGAACCCGGGACCACCGGCTCCGAAGGCCGGTACGCTATCCTGACTGCGCTACGGGCCCTCGGCTAGCTGATACTCTATAGACTCTTTTATTTATTGCTTTTTATTCATGGTATCTAGCTTATCTCCGGTTTAGCTTGTTTCGCAGCGATACTTTTATCCATCTCTAAGAGCTTCGTAGAAGTTTGAGGGTTACTTTAGATGCCTTATGTGTTAAGGTTGTTCGATCCTTGGCGTAGTCCTATGTGTACCTGTCCTCCCAAGTATAGTCTATCTCCCTACACTGGATGCGGTCATATGTGTAGGTATTGCTATATAACCTCGTACATTAGATATGGGTTTAAGCCTAGGGTTAAGGGGAGGCTTATCTCCAGGTTGCTTATAGATCTTAGGAGCGCGGATCTATCGATACCTGTATCCATCTCTAATAGTTCTGATCCGTACACCCCTGAGGAGCGTGTACTGAAGATTACACGCGAGGTTCTGAGGATTTTAGCTTCCACCGGTTGTAGGGTGATAGTTTTAACGAAATCCGATATGGTTGTTAGGGATATCGATATTCTACGTAGAGGTATGTTTACCGTTAGTATAACCGTAACTACGGTGGATGATAGGATCGCAAGAATCCTAGAGCCCTACGCCCCTCCATCATCATCTAGGATTAAAGCTTTGAAAATACTCTCGAATACAGGTATACCATGTTCAGCTAGGATAGATCCTGTAATCCCAGGGGTTAACGATGATTATGAATCTATGGTTAAGCTTGTCAGGAAGCTCTCTGAAGCCGGTGTGAAGCATATAGCTTCATCGACGTATAAGGTTAAACCCGATAACTTCAAGCGTATTATCGAAGCTATACCTGAGAGATCAAGGTTGCTGCGGAGGCTATACTATGATGAAGGCTCCGTTATCCATGGAGCAAGGTATCTACCCTCCAAGCTTAGATTGGATTATATGCGTATGGTTAAGGAGGCTGTCGAAGCGTATGGTATGACATTCTCCTCTTGCCGTGAGGGGTTCCCTGAACTACAGAGTTCACCCACATGTGATGGAACGCATCTCATACCATCGATTAAGAGCGATAGGTTAAGGCTAGGGCTGGATAGCTATGGTGTCGATGGAATCGGGTAAGCTTCGCCGTACACCTTCTTAGCCCCCCTCCTATAAGCTTCCACCATAGCTTTTATATCTCCGCCATACACCCTGCGACACTCATCTATAAGCCTCAATGTCTTCCTGATACCGTACCTTATGACTACGCTCATGAGATTGCATATAATCCTATTCCTAGATGAAAGCTTAAAGTATTCCTTCATGAGTATGGGTGTCCATCTAAGGTTATGCTCCCAGCATTCGAGTATAAGCTCGGAATGCTTAACCGTTAAATCTTCAAGCTTAAACGATCTAACCTTATCTTTGAGGGATCCGGCTGATACGAAGAATAAGGGTACTATAAGACTCTTAAAAGATCTGAGTTTCCTTACAAGCTCTATACTGTAATCTACATCTTTAGGCTCCTCACCCGGTAAGCCTAGTATCATCGTACCGCATGGAACCCAGTTATTATCAGAGAGTATCTGGAAAGCTTCTACTACGATATCAGGCCAATCATCAGGTCTGAAAGGTTTACACTTACCCCTCATATGCACGGACATTATCCTAGGACTACCGGTCTCTATACCGGTCTGCCCGCTTATCCATCTACCCCTAGATAAACCTAGGAGCGAAGATAATTCCTCTATAAGTCTAGGTGTAGCGACAACCGTCGATAGTGTGAAATGGCTTATACTCACCCCGGTAACGCCGGGCTCCGATAATACGGATTTAAAGAGCTTCAAGACGGCTTCAGGATTAGCTTCTATACCTTTAGCACCATACCTCAATACATCCTCCCCATGAAGCAGCGGATTCTTACCACCTCTAACCGTAACCCTAACTTCAGCTAGTATATCGTCTATAGGTCTGCATCTGAACTTCAACATAGTAGGTACGCAGAATGCGCAACCTCTACCGCACCCTCTAGATATTTCTACTAACCCGCATACAGCCGGCCTTCTTATTATAGGCATTTCATCGACATCGACTATATCCCCGTAGACTATGCTAGGTATCTCCTCCCCTCTAGCAGCTTTCTCGAATAGTGGACCTACAACCTTCTCACCCTCACCTATAACTACGCAATCTATTCCAAGCTTGCTACGCGTCTCTCCATCCTCGAGCTGCCATGCACCCGGTCCACCGACTATAACCCTAATATTCCTACGATACCTCGCTATGGATTGGTTGGATAGAAGCTCCCTGAATTTGATAGCCATGTACGCTTCCCCACCGAGTATCTCTGTGAACGTAGTCGTAGCAGGACCTATACCTAGCGGATCATTCTCGGATACACCTATAACCCTAGTCGAATCCCCTACGAATCTATCTATGTAATCTGGGTGAGCTACTGCTACCTCATCTTCACCGAAGCCGTAATCTAGGAGGGCAGCTTCTATCTTCCTTAAACCATAACTCGCGTAAAGGGGGGAGCCGCTCCTATCCACCTTCACAGAAGGACAGAATATATTGAAGTAAACCCAATCAGGTATAACCCCTTTAGGTATACATGCGCTGAAACCCATGAATACAGCTCCGCCATACTCACTCATCAGAGTCCTATCAGATGTAAGTACTATCTTATAACCTTCCAAAGATTACCACCGGGATTAAGTATGATAAAGCTTAATCCCTCTAAATATTAGGTTTAGGATAAATATTAATGTCTTTCGTCTAATCAAATTGATCCAGTAGGCTTGAAGAATCTTAAACCCGAGATATTCAGGAAGAGGATCATAGTGGAAGGGTTATACGACGTCGAAGTATCCGAAGAGTTCGTAGAATCCCTCCTTATCGATCTTAGTAGGATTCTACATATGGATATCTTAGTAGGTCCCATAGTATTCTCACCAGATAGGTATTCTAAGCTACATCATGGTATTGGAGGATATCTAGCTTGGGTTGGATCCGGGGTTTCCATATACACATGGAGGGAGCATAGATTCTTCACGTTAGACGTTTATAGCTGTATAGATTTCGATACGGATACGTTACTATCCTTCGTATCCTCGAAGCTTAGATGCAGCGAGATCGTATGGTGTGAGGTACGCTACGAGGATTAGACATCATACCCTTTACTCCACATATCTTCAGCGTAGTATGCAGCTTCAGATCCATATCTGTGCGAAGCTAGCATGATGCTATACTCGTAGTTACGGTTTAGAGAATCCTCGATCCAGTCATGGCTACCGGCTAAGACATAGAATCTATCTACGACTAGGAGCTTAGTATGTATAGTAGCGTTTTTATCTCCATCCAATCTTACGCATACACCGTAGGATTTGAGTCTAGCTATGGTTTCTGGATAGCTTACGACAACATCCTCATCGAATAAGATCCTTACATCCACACCCCTTAGATGAGCGGCTATAAGCATATCCACCAGTAGGTTAGCATGATTATCCCTACCCGTAGGATTATACTCGGCTAAGTACATTACTAGGTATACGCTATCCCTAGCATCCGCTATCAAACGATATGCCTCCTCGAAATAGCTCCTATCAGGTATAAGCTTCACAGTTATATCTACGGACCCCCTCAGCTTCAGATACTCACCGCTAACTAGATCTAACGTTTCTTCGAGCTTGGAAAGCCTATCCATAAGCTCCAACCTAGCCTCCTCTATGGAGGCCAGCTCCTCAGACATAGCCTCTAAGATGGAGGGTAACTTACCTATCTCTGGTTGAAGCTGGATATAGCATAGTAGATAGCCTAAAACTAAACCGAGTAGAAGTATTAAAACACATAGAAGCACATACCTGTACACCTTACGTACCCCCATATTCTACGAGCTTTAAAACCTTCTTCCCCCTCTCCTGAGGTATAATTCTTAGCTTCGCGGAAGTAAATTCCTTATAGAACTCTCTGCCTTCGAATAGCCTATCTAGGAATACCGCCAAGGCTGATACCTCCGAGTGCGGCTGGGATGTTACAGCTACATTCCAATCTGCAAGCCTATAAACTATACCCGGAACCTTCTCCGATCCCACTATCACAAGTTTATCAGCCGGATCCATTCTGATAGAATCTATGACATCTAATAGTGGTAACCCGTACATGGTTAGATGTATAATCCTCCAACCGCTACTCTTATAATCCTCGATAACCCTACGCCAATCCCTCTCGTAGCGGATCGTGAACGGTCCACCCCAAACCTCGGTAATCTTGGATAGACTCCTCGAAACGGATGGATCCATATCGCCTGATATTATGATTCCATCAGCTCCGAAGGCTCTAGCAGCTAATCCTACATGGGTAGTTATCCTTCTATCCCTATGGATTCTATGACCCAGTCTCAGTATGTAGATCTTCAACCCTACGTTTAACCCTTCCCTCCGATACTGCTAATATATCGGCTACTGTTAACCCAGCTTCAAAACTATCGGCTACGTTAAACTTATAGGTTTTAGATGGAGTCTCCTCGAATAATCTTATCTTAAGAATCTTCTCAAGCTTGGTAGCTAATCCTACATCTGGTTTAAGCTTCCCAGCTTCTATCCTCTGTATAATCGATGATTTCTCGCCTATGATACGAGCTAGATCATCCACCTTCAATCCACTCCTCTCCCTAGCCTCCCTTACTATCCTACTATAATCTAGACGTAGTATCCTAGATTCAAGCTCCATCGATATATCATCCTTCTCAGGGTTCGCATACGGTTTAGGCTTACTACTAGTAGACTCTCTTCTAATCTCACGTATTATCCTAGCTTTAGCTTTGGATGCGCATTCACCGCAAACCTCGACTATAGCCCCCTCAACCTCTATCTTCACAGCTCTAGATACTTTCCTACCGCAGAGCTCGCAGATAGGCATATCTAGATACACCTTCCCAGAACTATTCAGACAGATTTATTTCAGTGTATTATGACGGTAAATAATATTTCGGTATGAGGGGGTTATCGAGTAGGGAAGCGCGTAGACTTATGAAGCAGATGGGTTTAAAGGTTAGTGAGCTGGATGGTGTGAGGGAAGTTATCATAAGGATGGAGGATAGGGAGATAATTATAGAGAATCCTAAGGTATCCATACTCGAAGTTTCCGGGCAGAAGATATTTCAGATCCTCGGCTCTGCTAAGGAGAGGGTAACCGGGAAAGCCGAGGTAAGGGTATCCGAGGAGGATGCTCAGCTAATCGCAGCTCAACTCAATGTACCTATAGAAGAAGCTATAGCTGCGTTAAAGGAGACTTCTGGAGATATAGCTGAAGCTATAATGCTGATACAAACGCGCAGGAAGCTCAGCTAGCCTATAACGGGACGAGATTAATCCTAATAAATTCTACTCCGTAGAGGTAGATACTTTAGGTGGATATTCTTGGGTATATAACGCTAAATAAGCTGTCGATAGTAGTTATAATCTGGTATGGCTGGGATACGCATAGCTACCGTATGCCTAGCATCTAGAGGCTACCCTACAGTCGATGAGAATCGTAGATATGCGTTGAAGCTTGTCGATGAAGCATTGAAGATTAACCCTGATCTAATATGTCTTCCAGAAGCATTCACTACATTCACTGTTAAGAAGTATAGACCTTTAGATAAACTCGCCGAAGAGATATCTGGGCCTACGGTTAAAGCCTTCTCTGAAAAGGCTATCGAAGGCTGTTGCTACATAATCTGCCCGATAATAACTAGACGTGATGGTAGGATATGGAATTCAGCTATAGTGATAGATAGATCTGGAGAGGTTGTAGGTGTATACGATAAGGTGCATCCGGTGACTAGCGTACCAGATTACACGGTATTCGAAGACGGCGTAACACCTGGTAGGGAGTACCCGGTCTTCGATCTAGATTTCGGACGTATAGGCATACAAATATGTTTCGATATATGCTTCCCTGAAGGATGGATCGATCTAGCTCGTAGAGGTGCGAAAATCGTATTCTGGGTATCGGCTTATAACGGAGGATTTCCCTTGCAGGCTTACGCTTGCCTTAATAAATACTATGTGGTATCATCGGTTCGCACGGATAGATCTATGATAATAGATCCATGCGGACGTATACTAGCAGAGACGGATTATATAATGAATGTAGCATACTACGATGTAGGCTTAGATTATATCGTATGCCATCACGACTTCAACTATAGTATCCCAGATATGATCATGCAGAGGTACGGTGATAAAGTTAGGGTTAGATCGTATAGGGATGACGATCTCTTCATAGTAGAGTGTATGGATGAAAGCATAAGGTTGGAGGATCTCCAGAGAGAGGTCGGCTTCGAAGGCTTCCAGCAATACATTGAGAGACATAGGTATGCGTACACCTGCATCCACGATGGAAGTATACCGCCACCTCAGAAGGCTGCTCACGGATCTAGACCCCAATATCAGAAATGGTTGTAGACAGTATATGGATGGGTGTAGGTGGCTTCTATCGCTTACCATCCCCCTAAATTAAGCGAAAAATTGATAATCATCCTCTGTAGATCTACTAGATATTAGGCGCGGTGGTGGTCTAGTCTGGTTAGGATAGGGGCCCCCCAAGCCCCTGATCGCGGGTTCAAATCCCGCCCACCGCATCAGATTCTACTTGGGATCAACGATGAAACAATATGACTCTAGCCCTCCTATATCATCGGTTCTCGTTAAGCCTGTTTCAGCCGATTGCAATCTTTCATGCACCTATTGCTTCTACCTACCTAAAGCTAGACTCTATCCTGAGGTGGAGACTCATAGGATGAGCGATGAGGTTCTAGCGAAGCTTATAGCTCAGATACTCTCGCTCTCAGCCGAGAGGGTATCCTTCTGCTGGCAAGGTGGGGAGCCGACTTTAGCGGGTATAGATTTCTATAGGAGGGTGCTTCGATACCAGTCTATGTTTAAAGCTCCCTTCCAAGTAGTCGAGAATAGTCTACAGACCAACGGTATGCTTATAGATGATAGATGGGCTAGCTTCCTATCCAGATACGATTTCCTAGTCGGTGTAAGTCTCGATGGACCTAGAGAGATACATGATTACTACCGTAGGAATCGCACCGGTTTAGGCTCCTATGAAGCCGTAGTCAGATGTATAGATACGCTACGTAGTTATGGCGTAAAATTCAATATACTAACCGTAGTTAACGATCGTAACGTTAGGGATCCTAGAAGCCTCTACAGATTCATGGTGGATATGGGGTTTAAATACCTCCAGTTCATACCATGTGTAGAAGTAGATTCTAACGGAGGGGTGGCAAGCTATTCGATATCACCGGAAGATTACGGTAGATTCCTATGCGAGATATTCGATGAATGGTTTAACGATGGCAGCCCTGAAGTCTACGTTAGGGATTTCGAGGATCTCCTCATATCCTATATCCTAGGTGAAACACCCAGCTGCATATTCGGACGTAGATGTGGAAGATATGTAGTAGTAGAGTATAACGGGGATGTATATCCATGCGATTTCTACGTGGATCGCAGATGGCTTCTAGGAAATATAATGGAGGATAGTATAGAGGATATAGTATCGAGCGAGAAGTTCATAGAGTTCGCATCTGCGAAGGAAAAACTCATCGAGAAGTGTAGAGATTGCAGATGGATAAGATACTGCAATAGCGGATGTCCAAGACACTGGGAGATTACAGGATACTCTGAAAACTATTTCTGCAGATCGTATAAAAGATTCTTCGAATATACTCATGAGAGATTCATAAAACTTAAAAACATAGTTGAATCAAGTTTAACGTTTAGAGTATCCTAACCAGATGCATCGATGCATCCTTCGGTACCATACTTTCCATCTCGGATTCAAGTTCCGTAAACGTTAACAGCACCGCGTCCAACCATATACTATCCGTAGATTATAGTACTCGCTCGGTACAAATGTCTGATCCTAGGACTTCATTCAGCTTGAAACCAGCCTTCCTCTGATAAGCATAGAACTCCACAATCCTATGAATCCTCGATGGATTCCTTCACTCTTCATACCGTTAAGTAGAATAGATTGTGAACTATCGAGTGAGCCTATACTTGAGCTCAGGGTGCATGGATCCTCAGACCGCACCTTTAGCTAGCTATGCCTAGGGAACCTGAGGCTGGCTCTAGTCAACAATCATAACCAATACCACTGGCCCCTATATTATTATATAAACGCACTGTTTTCCATAGAACAATGCGCTAAAGCATGGAAATAAGCTATCGTTCTCCATATAATAATAGTAAAGGATACCCCCTCTCCATGCATACTGTTGCATGGAGAACAATATATTGTTCTATGGAAAACAATAAATATTTTACTATATGTGGAAGCTGGTACTTAGTCGTGGATCTAGGTACCCTTTCTACTATTAGGCTATGAATTTATGATATTTTACCATTAAATTATGTTGGAAGAAAATTTAAATATGCAGCATTATATACTGAAAATAAAGGGCGTTGCCGTGATTGAAAAACCTAGTTATGTTAGAGCAACGGTTATGACAGGTTCTGGGAAAATAGAAATTCAATCCTTTGAGTATCCACATATTGATGAAAACTCTGCTATTATAAAAGTTGAAATGTGTGGAATATGTGGAACAGATAAACATGTATTCAAAGGTGAAGCTACTACACTTAGAGGAAAAACTATTTTCCCTATAATACCAGGCCACGAAATAATAGGCACAATTGTTGAGATAGGGAGAAAAGCTGCGGAAACTATGGAGTACTCAGGTAAAAAACTGGAAGTAGGTGATAGAATAGCTGTTGCAGTTGAAGTTAACTGTGGTAAATGCTGGTACTGTAAGAGGCAGTTCGATAATATAACTTGCGAAAACCAGATCATGGCATATGGTGTTCGCCCACCTATTACAGAGCCACCTTTCCCACCGCTTAGAGGAGGATGGGCTGAGTACATGTACATATTTCCAGGGTCTATTCTCCACAAAATACCTGAGGATCTTCCAATGGAAGTAGCTGTATTTACAGAAGAAATGGCTGTAGCCTATAGTGCTATGCTTCGAGCGGCAAGGATGTTTCCTGGCATATACGAAGGATTTACTCCGGGATCTAGTGTAGCAATAATTGGTTGTGGACCTTTAGGTATTCTGCACGGTATCATGGCTAGAATCATGGGAGCTGATATCATAATATGTATAGATATAGCAGATAATAGACTAGATTATGCAAAACAAGTGTTTGCTGATTACATAGTTAATGCAAAAAAGACTACCCGCGAGGAGAGAATACAGATAGTCAAAGAGTTGACTGAAGATGTAGGACCAGATGTTATTGTTGAAGCAGCTGGCTACCCAGAACCTTTTGTAGAAGTGTTAGAGATGGTGAGAAAGAGTGGAGTGGTAATCGAAGTAGGTAATTGGGTTGACTCACCAATATCGGATATCACGATAAATGTTCAAAAATATATATGCTCCAAGAATATACATATCCATAGTGTATACCACTGTGGGTACAGATGGGATAGAGTTATTAAGATATTAAGTCGTTACAGAAAACAATATCCATTCGATAAGATGATAACCCATATGCTAAGTTTAGATGAATTAGTAAAGCAAATGCATACAATAGCATATGATCCTACTTCACATATCAAAGCTGTTGTTGTACCTCATAAACACTAGGACGCAGTAATACAGAGATAGATAATAGATTTTTATTTTCAAACCCAATTCCTAGGTAAGTTTACGAAAACTCTGAATGTGTATTGATCTCTCTAAAACACGAGGAACCCGATAGAATTCCTATAGATTTTGGTGGTACAGATGTAACAAGTATTCATGTTAATGTTTATCATAGTGTGCGTGCACTAGTCTCATTCTCGTGTTGATGTCTCACCCGCTTTCTCCTCGGTGGTGGTACTACCCTTGCTCTGCGTACATTCCTAATACTCATAGCGAGCCTGGAGGAAATGTAATTGTAGGAGATCAGATCGTGTTAAGATTCTAGAGGGAATGGATTCATATCATGTGGTTCATAGGATAGCGGAGGGGTAACTCTAGCTCCAGGTGGAGGCTGGATGTAACCCTGAGTTAGTAGTGGATCTTTTGTCTCCTTCATCCAGTTATATAGCTTATAACGCATATGCTTCAATACATCCCTATAGCTTGGATCATCAGCTAGGTTGATCCTTTCAAACGGATCCTTAAATAGATCGAATAACATTTCGACAGGCCTAATCCTATTGAAATATCCATATCTACGAGCAACCTCTTTAGATAAGCCTGGATCGACGTTTGGTGGAAGCCAGTATGGCCTCCACTCGAAGCTCCTAATATACTTATACCTTTCGGTTCTTACACCCCTGATAGGATCGTAAGCGGCATGATACGTAAGCTCTAAGTATACTTCACTACGAATCCTATCGATCTCGCCCCTGATCAATGGAAGCATACTTTTACCTTGAACCTCAACCGGTATAGGTATACCGCAGAGATCGAGTATAGTAGGCATTATATCGACGTTCGATAGGAGGGCATTTACTACTCTACCTCCGCAGAATGGTTCAGGTCCACGCATCAGTAGGGCAACCTCTATACCTGGATCGAAGAGTGTAGCTTTAGCTCCTGGGAATGCTATACCATGATCCGTAGTATAGATGAAGAGGGTATCCTCATCTAAACCTGTCTCCTCAAGCGTATCCAGTATACAGCCTATACTCTCATCCATTCTACGGACTAATATGTTAAGTCCTCCGATATCCCTCCTAACATCAAGTTCATCTGGTAGATACGGTAGAGGCTTGATTCTATCTATAGATCCATCATACGGCGGGAATGGTCTATGCGTTTCGTTGAATCCTACCATAGCGAAGAAGGGCTTCCTAGGTTTAGATCTCAGGAATTCTACGAGTAGAGGCGTAACATCTATGCAGGAGTTACTCTTACCTCGGACCACATTTCTATATCCTAGGAGATACGGATCTGGAGATTCGTGTTGAAAACCGAAGAGATAGGTCTGGTAACCGTTTTCAGAGAGTATAGCTGGGAGAAGGTTACATACGCCGAGTCTAAAACCTCTATGAGTTAAACCTATGAGCCCATGATTATGCGGGTACATACCAGTCAGTATGGATGCACGGCTAGGACTGCATTGAGGAGCTGTACAGAATAGGTTTGTGAATATTAGCCCATCCTTAGCGATTCTATCGAAGTTAGGTGTATCCACATCTACACCGTAGCATCCTAGATGTCTACCGGTATCATGCGATATAACCATCAATATATTTGGTTTATTCATACTTAATATTAACCTCTATCGATATAATGATTTAAATATTGGATTATTACATTACGTATTATAAGATTGAATTTGAGAAATCTACTCGATTAATAATAAAACGTATATCACCTAAATAGTTTAACTTTAACTACATTATTGAGGGGCCCTATCGATAAATTTCGAGATACTGATACCTTCACCTTAGATCATCCATCGTAAGTTTCCACGTAGCTTCTCCTGAAACCTTCCTACATATACGCGGTCCATATGGTATTAAAGCAACCGTAGGGTATGGGTCGAATAGTATGTCGTCGACTTCTACACACCATCTCCACATCTCCTCTATCAATTCGATTTTAACATCTTCGTAATTTGGATCCATGGCGAGATTCCTCATCTCATATGGATCCTCCTGAAGATCGTATAGTTCATCAAAATCGAAGCCGTTGAAAACATACTTGAATCTACGGTTCCGCACTATCCTCTGCGTATAGTAGTATTCAGTACCTAGGAATTGTCCGAAGAAGCTTTTCCGCCAATCTCTGGGAGTAGATCCTTGAAGAATCTGCAGAAGGGATCTTCCATGACATGGGCCAGTCATCTCTACCCCAGCAATCTCGCAGAAAGTCGGAGCGAAATCGCAGAGCGTTACGAATTCTAGGCATACCGTATTCGGTTTAACTACATGCGGCCACCTAACAGCTATCGGTATCCTATAGCTTTCTTCGAACGGCATAACACCTTTAAGGAATAAGCCATGCCCACCTACCTGATCTCCATGATCAGAAGTATAGACGACTAGCGTATTATCCTCGACACCCGCATCCTCCAATGCGTCGAGGATCATCCCAACTATATCGTCAGTCATCGTACATAACCCCCAATAATGAGCTATAGCCTCCCTAACCTGCTCCTCGCTGAGTTGAGACCATAGCTGCATCCGCATCCTACGGTATATCGCAGGTTTATCCTCCATAGTATCATAATAGTTTTCAGGAAGCGGTATATCACCAGGGTCGTACATGCTTGCATAGGGTTCCACCACTATATATGGATCATGTATTTCGGTGAAACCTACGTATATCACCCACGGCTCCTGCTTCTTGGAGAGCCTCTTTATCTCTTCTACGGCGATCCTACCCCTCCTAAAATCTATCGTATCCTCGATCCTGCCAGCCCTAGTACCGTATAATATGTAGTTAGGCCACCCCCTACGCCTGATAATGGCGTATCGTTTCAAACCTTCTAAACGCGGATCGGATCCCACCTGCTTCTGCCACACAGATCTTCTACATCCAGGCATCGGGTAGCTTAACGGTCCTCCCCCCTCGATAACGTTCCACCCGTAATCGGCAGGACTTTTCTCCCCGGATACATGCCATTTACCGATGTATGATAGGTTATATCCGGCTTCCCTCAGGTAATCTGAGAATAACCTAACCCCTTCGAATAATCCTCGATGAATCACGGGTAGGCTATGATAGTTGTTATACATTCCATGCGCCGTAGGGTATAAGCCTGTGAAGAATGAAGCTCTAGCCGGAGCGCAGAGGGCTGTAGGCGTATAGCCTAGCTTGAATAATACTCCCTCACCGGCGATTCTATCTTTAACGTTAGGCATACGACAGGGTGAGTCGGGATCTATCGTTCGAGCTTGCTGATGCTCTGTCATCAATATGAGGATGTTCGGCCTATCTTTAAAGCTAGGCATCGAGCATCACCTATGATCACACCCCACCCATCTACCATAAATCAGGAGATGATAAAAATGTATAGGGGGATATATCGGTAGCAGTCTTATGCGGAGGTAAACATTCAGATATCTAGGGTAGCTACTTCGCTTAGATCGTTCAAGCTATTCATCTTTATTCTCCTATCAGATATCGTATAGAGTATGTTATCTATATAGAGAGCCCTCTTTACGAAGAACTCGCTATACCTCCATAGCTCCTCTCCCCTTTTACCGCTAAGCTCGATAGCCGTATCGATGTGTGTTACCTTACCTACATAATCGATGCCGGCATTAGATATTCTCAGGATGTATGCACCCTGCCATACCGGCTCCCCATACGCGTAGGGTGGTGGGACCCCACCCTGGTAAATCCCAGGATCTATCTTAGCCTCCAAGACTGGAAATACTATTAGATTATTCCTGTAATCTACGAGTAGAGCTTTATGATCCCTCAAGACAGGTGTATCGGTTCCTCTATCCCCTATCACATACTTACCAGATTCCACCGGGTTAGATGTATTCCTAACATCGAATAGCGATATCTTAACACCTTGATACCAAGCGAAATCCCCCTCCTCAGCTTCCACCGTCTCCTTACCTATACCGATCAGATAGCCCTCTCCATATGGATGTAGATAATCTGAGTAGCCGGGTATCTTAAGGTATCCTAGAACACTAGGTTTATCGGGGATGGATAGATCTATCACGAAGAGCGGATCGACCTTCTTGAATGTTACGAGGTAGCATCTATCACCTATGAATCTAGCTGAATGTATATTCTCACCTGGAGCTAAACCCTCCAATCTCCCTACGATAGCCATATCCTCGACTCTAGCTACATAGACGTTCGTAGAGAGCCCGGATCCCGGCGGATTTGAACGAGAGGCTAGAATCGGTATCCTGATTAGGCTTTGAGTAGATGTAGCTACCCTGAAGTAGCCGTTGTATTCATCCATAGAGAATTGGTTTAGAACCACACCTGGAATATCCACTGAGGCTTCCGCTCTGATCTCAAGTCCATCCATAGCTATCCTATATATCGTTGACGAGGATGAATCCTCAGACCACTTAGGTATAGATAGATATATGTTATCCCTAGAAACGTATACGGCTCCGGCATAACCTACTAGAAGGCTTTTAACACTATAACCGCCATCGACTATATCCACCGCTAATATATTTGTATAAGAGTATGGACCCATATCATCCTCTACATAGTACACATCTCTAGGATCGATCCAAGAGTATACGCCGTCTATCTCGCATCCAGGTATACTAACCTCATCTTCAAACTTGCAAACTTGCTGCGATGTGAATATGTATACATAATCTTCTATCATCCTAGAAGATATATAGAACCCATCCACCTTGAAGATCGATGAAACCTTGATATCGTTCTCACATCCTAGATCGTATATAATAATCTCTGTTACAGGCTCCACCCATACGATCGAGTATACTTCGCCCACCGAGTTATTGATATGTTTCTCGATAAGCCTATCGGTAGATGATATGACTACTAGTTTACCTGGAGCTATGAATAATCCTTGTGGTGAACCGTTAAGTTTAATCCTCGCTATAACCATAGCTTCCTCAGGCGGATATGCTTTAACTACCACTACGCTATCCCTAGATATCGCATATATATACTCGCCGTTAGTCTTAACTATATCCGCTTCATCCACTCCTTCGATCTGAACATTGGTAACAGAGTATTCGGGTGTAGAAGCTTTAAGAGAAGTGAAGGATTCGAAGAATGCTCCTCCACGAAGCGTATAGAACGTTTTCTCAAGGCTCTTCTTAGCCTTCACATAAGCTTCTATCTCTGTATACGATTCGAAGTGTTTAAGCAAAGGAAACCTGTATCCACCATATATGCTTCCTACGATATTCTCATAATATATGAATGCATACGCTGCCTGTAGAAGTATCGCCGCTACCGTTACCACTATTAGGATTACAGATATTTTCCTGTCCATAGTATCCACTTATAACGTAGTATGATATCGAGTATATCGCTCTAACGTTTCGATTTATATTTCTAAAATTTTGAATATAGGTGGGGTGAGTATAATTGCTAGTGGTAGATGCTCATATGCATATAGAGCATGAAGATCCGGATCTGATATACGCTATGGAGAGAGAAGCCGGAGTAGATAAAGCTGTTATATGGTCTATATGGAATCCTTCTAAAGAATCGAACGATCTAACGTTAAAAGCGTATGAGAAATATCCAGGATTCTTCATACCGTTCGGTCATATAAGACCTTCGGATCGATACTGGAGGAGCGAGCTTAGAAGAATAGCAGTCGATCTTGGATGGAAGGGGTTGAAGTTGCATCTAGGTGAATTCACGGTTAGTCATCCTCAGAGGGTGAACGATCTATCCTCGAGATATTTTAAAGGAGTAGATGTAGAATCGTTATTCGAAGTTGTAGGTGAAGCTCAAGATTACGGGTTAATCTTAGTTATAGATTTCGCTGGTAGATACGATATAGCCGAGGATATCGCTAGAGAGTTTAGTAGGAAGCCTATAATAATCCCGCATCTAGGTGGGGATATACGATTCCTGGAAAGATTCTGTAAGCTCTCTAAGATGTATAAGCATGTATACCTAGATACATCGTTCATACACGTCTATAGGGTTATATCGGAAGCTGTAGCTTTAGCAGGGGTGGATAAGCTTGTATGGGGTTCAGACGGATACTGGATGCATCCACTCGTGGAGCTTATGAAGATAAAGATACTAAAGCTTCGGAAGGAGGATGAAGAGATGATATTAGGAGGCAATATTCTAAGAATCCTTGAAAGCTAGCTTTCACACCCTACTATAACGCTTAGTAGGATTCCCCTATCTACATCGTAAATACCCTTATCCGTCATCCTAGCATGGGGTATAACAGGGAGTGCTAGTAAGGAGATCATAGGTATGGGATAGGGATCTACTACACCTAGCATGGCTTCAACTTCCCTAAATCTACGTAGTTCACTAGCTACATGGGATACAGGTTCATCGGACATAAGCCCAGCTATAGGCAGCTTAACTACGGCTAGAATCTCTCCTCTCCTAACAGCTATATATCCACCTTGAATCTTCCTTAACTCTTCTATGGCGGAAATCATATCATCAGGATCCCTGCCTACGACTACTATGTTATGTGAATCATGTGCTACTGTAGATGCTATAGCCCCCTCCTTTAATCCTATACCATCTATAAACCCAACTGTTAACCCTCCATATCTTCCATGCCTCTCTATTACAGCTATGTAGGCATATCGTCCTGGATCCACAATCCCTTGCTCGACTCTAAGCCTATCTACGAATATCTCCGTCTCTAAACCTTTAACTCTCAATATCCTAGCTTCTACGTAGCCATCCGTGATCGGAGCTTTAACTCTAAGATCGCTTGAGCTAAGCCTATCGATTTTAACAGTATTCAACACATCGCTAGGTAGAGGTTTAGATTCAGTATGTACGGTAAGTTTCCCATCATCAACTATAAGCTTACCATCCACGTATACCCTTTTAACCCTGAAATCCTTCAGATCATCTAGTATAACCATATCAGCCATCCTACCAGGAGCTATAGCCCCTATATCGTTTAATCTAAGGTGTATAGCAGGTCTAATAGTAGCCGCTTGTATAGCATCTATAGGATCTAAACCTAGCTCTACAGCTCTACGTAAGAGGCTATCCATATGACCTTCGTATTCGAGTATATCTGGTGGAGTATCATCAGTAGCTAATAGCAGCCTACTCTTATCAGGTATACGTTTAACCTTATCTGTGAAGTCGCTAGATTCCAGCAGATAACGTCTAATCTTGACATACAATCCGCGTCTTGCCTTCTCTAAAGCCTCCTCGAAAGAAAATACTTCATGATCCGCATCTATACCCGCGGATACGTATCCATCAAGCAACCTACCGGATAGTAGAGGTGCATGCCCATCTATAACCTTACCGTAAGCTCTCCCCACCTTAATTATATCTAGAATCCTCCTATCTAATTTGAGTAAACCTAGGTAATCCATAACCTCGCCTAAACCTATAGCGTAATCTTCACGAAGCATCGAAGCTATATCCCCGGAATATAGCTCGGCTCCAGCTGTCTCGATACCTAGAACCGATGGTATACAAGTAGGTATCCAGAGGTATATTTTCAAAGGTAGGTTGCGACTGAGTTCAGCCATAACCTCTACCCCCCGGACACCTAGCACGTTAACTATCTCATGCGGATCTGCTGCTACGCATGTGGTACCATGTATCAAGACTGCTTCGGCAAACCTTCTAGGTGTAACCATACTACTCTCTATATGTACATGTGAATCTATGAAGCCTGGGGATAGGTAGAATTTATTCTTAAGATCGATACGCTCTAAGGTTTTAAAACCCTCTACGCTCTCCTCGGCTATATATGCTATCCTATCCTTATACACACCGATTGAAGCCTCATAGATCTCCCCTGTGAATACGTTGATTAACCTACAATTCTCCAGTAGCAGTGTAGCATACCTCACACCCTTACATACATCTATAAGCTCCTCTAAGGTAGCCTTCACATAACTCATACACATCGCCTCCTATGGATCACTGGAGCCGGGGTCTACAATCCTAGCTCCACAGCTACATTCTTCATAGACTGGAGTGATATATCGATGAATTCTTCAAGCTTCAACCCTAGCTTCTCGCAGAAGAGGATACGGCTCCTATCGACTCCGCGAGCGAAATCCTTAGATTTAAACTTACTCATAACACTGCTCACCTTAACTTCATCCAACTTCTTACTCGGCATAACTAGAGCTACAGCTACTATAAGACCGGAGATAGCATCTGCAGCTATGAGGGCTTTACTCAGCTTGCTATCCGGAGTTATACCTGTATGCTCATAGTTATGTGCTTTTATAGCTTCGATAGCCTTCTCTGGGAGTATACCTTCGAGAATCCTAGAAGATTCCAATCCATGCTTATCCAGATCTCCTTTAACCATGGTATAATCTATATCGTGTAGTAGACCTGTTAAACCCCATAGAGATTCATCCTCCCCCAGATGTTTAGCTAACCCCCTCATAACAGCTTCTACGGCTATCATATGCTTCACATACCTATCATCAGATACGTAGCGTTTTACAAGCTTAATCGCTTCATCTCTATCGATCAAGTCAAGATCACTCCACAGGTATCCTCCACCTCACCGTAGGTTTAGCTTTACGCATATATATGGAGAGTATACCGTCGTTATAGGATGCTTTAACGTTCTCAGGAGCTATATCTGAGGGCATTTCGATCCTCCTATAGAACCCCTTACCACTTCTCTCCTTCAATACGTATCTGCGCTTCTCCTTATCCTTCTCTACAGGGTAGTCGGCTTTAACCTCTACAATCCTACCTTCTATACGAATATCTATCCTATCCTTGGGTACACCTGGAGCCTCCAATCTCGCGATATACTCCTCATCCGTCTCTTCGATATCGACTAGAGCTTTACGATAGCCCTCCTCCGTGTACAGGAACCTATCCGCTATACTCCTAAAAGCTTTCTCAAGCTCCCTCCTAACCTCATCGCTTATACGGCTTACCTCATCGAAGATAGACATAGGTAAAGCACCTCGGATAATAGAGTTGTATCCTAGCGATACATAAATATTGATACGCTGAGAATCTACAGCGAAGCTTCCAGCTATCCGATAGAACGTCGCATAGACTTCCATAAGTGGAACCCACCGATAATAAACAGCGAAAGGAAGATCCGCTTAAGATGTATCTATAGATATACTAGACACCATTTTCAGATATATAGATAGTCTTATCTCAGACATAGATCCATAGAACCTCTACATGAAAACTAGGACCTTAAAGATAGCTGCGATAGCTGTGAACGCATCCCTCTATGCAGCATTAGGCTACATTACCTACTTCGGTATATTCGTCGGAGGAGTTAGATTCTGGCCTGCGGTGATAGTTCCAGGCTTATTCTCATATATCTTCGGAGGCGTAGTCGGAGGGGTAGGTGCCGCTGTAGGGATATTTGTAAGCGATGTTATCATACACGGAGATCCATTCCTAAGTTTAACCGTAGGCGTACCAGCTAACTTCATAGGATTCTATATAGTCGGGAGATTATCATCCTCGAAGCCTAGAAGAAATGCATCGGTGGGCGTTACCGTATTCTCAACAACCCTATCTCTACTAATAGCTTTACTCCATATCTATGGATTAACGGATATAATATCATCGATCATCGGTATATCGTTGAGCTCCTCTTGTCTGATCATATACTCCTCCGCCTCTAGATATTTTAAAGGATGGGAGAGCTACATACTAGCAGCTATAGTAGGGTTGGGTGTAGGTAGCTTGATAATTGGTCTAGGAGTATGGGGGTATAGTCAGCTGTTCGTTATGCCGAAGATACTAGGGATCGGAGAGCCGTTACCACTATACATGAGCATAGTGGTAGCAGCATGGACGTTCCTATCAGAAATACCATTCCTCACATTTCTAGTACCTCCTATCGCTAGAGCTGCGAAGAAGGTTTTCCCATGGTTGGTGGAGGTTAAATGAAGCTATACCTAGGGGTCGATATAGGTAGCAGTATAACTAAGGCTGTAGCTCTGAGGGAGGACACTATAGCCGGGTTTACTTCCACTGTTACTATGGATCCTATAGCCGCGGCTTCAGGTGCTATAGGCAAGCTTCTAGCTGAACAAGGTTATAGGCTTGAAGACGTACTACGGATAGCCGTTACAGGTGGAGGAGCTAGATTTCTAAGGATGAACGAATTATTCGGAATACCCTTGACCATGGTGGATGAGGTTGAGGCTATAGGTCTAGGAGGTATAGCACTTACTGGTAAGGATAGAGCTCTAGTAGTTAGCATGGGTACAGGTACGGCTATGGTTATCGTAGAAGATCATGGTAGGAGTATAAAGCATATAGGAGGTACAGGTGTAGGCGGTGGCACCCTCTTAGGCTTAGGCCGTCTAATCTTGAATAAGCATAGCATAGAAGCTCTAGAAAACCTAGCGGAAAAGGGTAATTCTGTTAAAGTCGATCTTACGGTTGCAGATATAGCTGGAGGCCCGGTAGGTATAATACCTAGCGAAGCTACGGCTTCGAATTTCGGTAAGATAAGCGATGAAGCTACAGATGAGGATATAGCTGCAGCTCTCTTCAACCTCGTAGGTCAAGTTATAGGCGTCCTAGCTATCTTCGCCTCGAAGATCTATGGTATGGAGAAGGATATAGTAGCAGTAGGGAAGCTTGCTTCATCTAAGCTTATAGTTAAAGCTATGAGGGATGTAGCAGCGATATTCGAAGCGGATATATGCTTCCCAGAAAATGGAGATTACTGTACAGCGCTAGGTGCAGCCTACAAACTAGCGAGAAGATTAAATCCATAGATTGCGAAAACCTTTTACATTACCTCTACCGTTAAAACAACTAGTAATGAGCGATGAGCAGCACCGGGGAGATAATCTATGAATGCGTTAGATGCGGTCATAAAGTATCCTCTGAAGAGCTTAGATTATACGATGATGTAAGGTGTACTAGATGCGGGTATAGAGTTCTAAGGAAGATAAGACCCCCTATCGTTAAGAGGGTGAAAGCTGAATAAGATCTAGGTTCAGGTTCCTATGAAGACTTAGATGAGATTTATAGATGATAGGGAGGAGCTAAACTAGTTTATATAGCCTCTATATGATTCCTCGTTATAGTGGATAAATCGGGATGAATCCAAACCACCTATCGATCTTATCGTTAATTTTAGGATCGGCTAGAGAGGCAGTGGTATGGGGAGGCATATGTCTCTTCTAAGGATAGCTAGGTATCGCGGAGGAGTTCTAGTAATGTATAGGGATGTAAGCATACTTTTAGATCCGTCGATGCATGTAGGCGTCGGGGATAGCGTAAATTACTACGCGTTCATAAGCCATGCACATACAGATCATTCTAGAAGTCTAGGTGATACATCGCTTAGAAGGTATGCTACACCTCAAACTATCGCTCTATGTAGAGCTAGAGGTCAGAATATATACGGAGTGTATACCGTAGGTTATGGTGATATACTATCCCTACCATACAGTATCGATGTGGAGGTGCTTAACGCTGGACATATACTCGGTTCAGCTATGTTCAGGATAGAGACACCTGAAGCCACCATCCTATACACAGGCGATTTCAACACTATCAGAGGATTCACCGTGGAGCCTGCTGAGGTAGTAGAATGCGATATAGCGATCGTAGAATCAACATACGGATCCCCAAACTTCATACTCCCACCTAGAGGGAAGGTTTATCTAGACCTTATATCATGGATCATCAGAAGTCTAGGTGACGGATTTATACCGGTTATCCAGACCGATATACTCGGGAATAGCCAAGAACTAAACGCTATGATCAATAAACTCACTAACATCAAAGTTTACGTACATCCACATGTAGCTAGATACAGCTATATATATGGAGAGTATGGACATAGATTAGAATATACGATCTCTAAGCCCAGCATCCCCGATGGAGTTTACATAGTACCTAAAGACCTGTTCTTCGATGATCCTAGGTTCAGGATAGGATTCGCATCGGGCTGGGCTTTAAGATTCTCGAACGATAGATACCCTATCCCATTCTCAGACCATGCTGATTTCAAATCCATCCTAGAATACATAGAGGAGATTAAACCTAAAAAAGTCTATACATTCCATGGGGGTGTATATGATAGGATCCTAGCTAGGGAGATTGCAAAGAGAATAAGCGTGGAAGCCGATCCTTTATAAACAAATACTTCATCTATTTAAGGAATCTATCGACAGCCTCTAGGAGGGATCCCAGCTGAGGGTGTATCAAGAGATCCTAACTTTTAGAACGAAAGGCGAAGGAGACTTCATAAACCTAACCAGTATGATCGAATCCGTCGTAACACGTTCAGGTATAAGGAATGGAATGGTGAACGTATTCGCACCTCATGCTACAGGCGTAATAGGTGTGACAGAGTATGATCCAAGCCTCCTGAGGGATATATGGGATACGCTGAATATACTCATACCTAGGGATAAAAGCTATAGACACCCGGAGAATGCACATTCACATATAAGATCGCTATTCCTATCCCCTTCGAAGGTATTTCCGCTGATAGATGGTAGGATAGCGTTGGGAACATGGCAATCGATATTCTTCATAGAAGTCGATACCACGCCTAGAACTAGAAAGGTAATAATTCAGGTGATCGGTGAATAGGTTAGAGGGAAGCCGACAGTTTTATAAGTAGGATGAACTAATCTAGAATCCTGAGCCCGGGTAGCTCAGCCTGGGAGAGCGCCCGGCTGAAGACCGGGTTGTCGCCGGTTCAAATCCGGCCCCGGGCATCTCTATGATCTTTTCATATGGGTAGTAGCATTTACCCAACTTCCTGAAAGGTAGTAGTCCGATTTTCCTGGTATACGCATTCGAAGTCCTTTAACCGTTGAGAAAAGCTTGATAACTATAAATGTCCATGCCTATCGATGTAATCGAACCATTTTCTAATGAACGGCCATGCTCCATCCTTATAGTACCTATGCCCTCCTTCACCTATGTATAACTCGCATCTATCCAGAGCACCTGCTACTTCATATATAGCTTTAAGCTTCTCGAATGCTTCGAGAACGGATTCTATAGGGAAGATCGGATCTTTCCTACCAGCTATAGCACGGAACGGTCTAGGAGCTATGAGTCCGGCAACTTCGTACATTTCGCCTAACCTGAGTATCCCTGGTATATAGTTGCAATCACAATGTCGGATCCTTCCTATACTCCCCACGAAGGTACAGAAGTAGCAGCTTGGAACAGCTATGGATATACGCTCATCGCATGCAGCTGCGAATAGCGAGGTAGTCCCTCCTCCAGAATTCCCTGTGATAGCTATACGTCTAGGATCTATGTAATCCTGCGTTAAACTCCAATCTATAATCCGTGATATATCCCATACACGTTCACCTATAGGTGTGCGACCAACTAGTAGACAGTGTTTAAGCTGTGAACGGCACGAGCTTACAGCTCCTTCTTCGCATTCCACTTTATCCATAGTCTCCCCGAATCCTCGAGCCGTCGGAGCTATAGCGATATAACCCTCCATAACAGCCTGTACAGCGATATCCCGCTCCCCTTCCAAGATAGCTCTTCTCTCCTGCTCGTTATGCGCTATCCCTACATAGATATCTGGGTGGTTATGACCATGAGGTGTTAGAATTAGGGGTAGTGGTCGATCGATCCTTTTAGGTTTTAGAAGCCAGAATGGAAGGGGTACCGTCGGCTCCACCCATATATACCATTTCTCACGGATATAGCTATCCAACTCTGCGAAATCCATCTTTATAGCTTTCGGTGTATACCCATCAAGATCAATCTCCATATTACTCAATCCTAACGCATCCTTCAATGCCCTCCTGAATTCTCTCCGCCACTCCTTGAATTCCTCCAAAGTTTTCGCACGAAATTCAAACCTGCGATGTATGGATCTATAAAGCTCATCTAAATGCCTTCTATAATCGAAGATAGGTTGCTCCATCAAATCTTATAGAGTTATCCGTAGGCTTACACCTTATAAGAATTATCAACATTACTACTCCAACTTATAGCCGATAGACATATATAGCGTTGGGATACCCCTAGCTTCTAGGAGGTGTACTCATAGTTGAAGCTAGGTTTCCTAGTCGGAGGTCAGCTAGGTGGGCTTGAAGAAACTCTCGAGTGGGCTAATAGGAATGGGTTTGAGGCAATCGAAGTTCTAGCTGGACCTGGAAGCGTATTGCTAGACCCTGTTAAGATTCTATCAGAAGGGGCTGGTAGTGTTAGGAAGATTCTCGAAGATTCAGGCGTCATTATATCCTCTCTCGCATGGTATGTAAACCATATAGATCTGGATCTGGAGAAGCGTAGGAGGAATAACGAGCATCTCATGAAGATGATAGAAGCTGCTAACTTGTTGGATATACCTGTCGTATCTACATGGGTTGGACGTATACCGGGATCCGTGGAAGATAATATCAAAGCTTTCTCAGAGGTTTTCTCGAAGCTTGTAGATTATGCTGAGAAACATAATGTTAGGATAGCTATAGAGAATTGTATGGCGAATATAGCTTATAGACCTGATATATGGGAGGCTATGTTTGAAGCTATAGATTCGAAGTATATAGGGTTGGAGTATGATCCATCGCATCTAGTATTTCAGTTCATAGATTACATAGATGCTATAAGGAGCTTCGGATCTAGGATATATCATACGCATTGCAAGGATACAGAGATACTATGGGATAGATTATCGTATGTAGGGTATACTGGGGATAGATGGTGGAGGTTTAGGATACCTGGTCTAGGAGATATAGATTGGAAGAACGTCGTAACAGCTTTGATGGAATCTGGATACGATTACGTATTATGCGTAGAGCATGAAGATCCATTCTACAGATATGAGCCTGGTAAGAGCGAAGGATTCGAGAAAGGTTTAAGGATAGCTCGGAAGAATCTATCGCTCTACATACCCTGAATCTATTCGAGCTTCAACCGGCTAGGTATAGGTTTACCTACATCGGCGTAAGCCATATCCTCGAATTTCGTAGCCCACACACCATACCTAGCAGGTACTAAGCATTCCTCCTTACCAAGTATAGCCCTAACGAAATTCACATCGGGATTCGAAGTTATCCTCGGAAGCCTACTTCTATCAACCATAGTTGTATCCCCATCCCTATTCTGAACATAAACCCTCCCACTATACACGTGGACAGCACCCCTAGAACACCATAACCTAAACTCCTCATCCACAGCGGCAGTCCTACCTGGAGCAGCCCCAGATATAGCTATAGATGCCAATACACCACCAGATAGTTCAGCCGCTATCGCTATATACAGATCGACATCAGTCCCACATCTATCCATCAAAGCTTTAACCCTAACAGGTTCCCTCTCAGTAATCCATAATACTAGATCTACTAGATGGGTTCCTGAAGCTTTAAGCTGACCGCCACCAGATAGCTTAGGATCAAGATACCAGCGACCAGCGGCTATAAGATTCTGGTACAACGTAGCTACTACAAAATGTGGGTCACCTAGATCGCCGCTTAGAACTAGATTCCTAGCATAAGTGTAGGCTGGATCGAAATGCCTCTGATAGCCTATAGCGAGAACTAGATTCCTCCTAGAAGCTTCAGAAGCCATCTCCTCAGCTTCCCTAAGAGATACAGCCATAGGCTTCTCGACAAGTACGTGTAGATCTCTCCTCAAAGCCTCCATGACATGCTCGTAATGCATAGTGTGAGGGGTACAAATTATAACAGCATCAAGATCGATGGAATCGAGCATCCTACGATAATCACTGAACAAATTCTCCTTAGGTATAGGATCCGGAGTCAAGTTGCGGAATCTATTTGCATAAACCCTAAGCTTCTCAGCATTCTCCAGAACAATATCGCATAAAGCTACTATACAAGCCTCACCTTCATCGAGAATGCTAAGCCTCCTCACATGCTCATAACTTATAGAGCCACAACCGATTAAACCCAACCTAAGCATAGACGCAGCTCCCATAACACAGCTATCCATATTAAAAATACTATTTAAGCCTTCACCCCGTCAAAGGAGACCGTCAAGACCGTGCTGAGATGGAACCTAAGCAGGGAGAGAGTCTACGTAGTGACAAAGAAAACGTGGCCGAAGGTCATGGGTAAGTGCCTTACCTTCTAGGTACTTTTAAAGAGGATTTGGCACTAAGCCATCGTTTCGGAGTTTAAGATCTTCCTTCTCTTCTTTCTCGTGGCTAGAAATTCCCTGAAACCCTTCTCCTAACCAGCTTTTGCTTGAAGGCAGGAGGCTAAACATCTTCTTCAACTTTTCCTTGAAGTTATCGACGGCAAACCTGAGCATGGGGTGCCTGAAGTATTCATTGCGAGAGGCTAGGGGCCAAGACTGGGAGACTAGCAAATAGTCGATTGAGCCACCATCTTCGACGAGCTTAACGGCCCTGAGTCTAATCGACTCCTCAGACTAACTTATGGAACTTCCTCTCTTCCAGATGGCGTAGTACTCTCGAGATTACTTTACCTGGAAGCTTCCTTAAACCGTGGAGATAATTGAGGAAGACTCCTCTCGACACATCCAAGACCTTTATGATTTCATTAAGCCTAGCTCCCCTCCGACCTTCCCTAAGATCACCTTCCTTACCCCATTGCTCAATCCCCCTTACATCAACCTTCCAAATCAATAAGGGCCTGTCGATTCACCTGTGGGTTCACGCATGAGTTCACCGCACCCAAGTAAAAATAGCGAATCTAGAATCTAAGTAACTGAAAAGATTGTAAAGGAGAGTTAATGAGAGGAGACGGGCCCGCCGGGATTTGAACCCGGGACCACCGGCTCCGGAGGCCGGTGCTCTATCCACGCTGAGCTACAGGCCCATGGATACTCGGTAGATTTACGGCTATTACATCATTTATCTTATGTTAGGGTGATTTAAAAATACATCCTCAGTATTGTGATCGTGATTGGCGGTGTTATGGATTTTAGATTGTTAGCGAGTTTAATGATACATAGATTCTATATTCGTTATGGCGGATAGGTGTACGTTTATCGGGATCGGTATATCTGTAGGCTGTAAGGGTTTCTATTTATAGCCTATCTTCGATAAGCTTATCCTTGTAGGAAGCTGATAGTCTAGATATCAATAGTCGGATATAGAGTTTAGGTGGATTGATCTATGTTTATGTTAGAACGTATAGTAGCGAGAGTAGTGTAAACGTTTATTTAAGGAATGACTACTATCATATCGGGAGGGTTTAATTAATGAGTGTATTGGATGTCGATGCTGAGGATTGGGAGGGGGAGGTTTTAGGATCCGATATATTGACTGTCGTTGATTTCTGGCATGAAAGATGCCCATGGTGTATGATGTTGAATCCTATTTTCGAGGAAGTTGCTAAAGAGTACGGAGGTAGGGTTAAGTTTGTGAGGTTTAACGTTCTGAGGAGTACAAGGAATAGGGATATAGCGTTGAGGAGTGGCGTTATGGCTACGCCGACGATAGCTTTCTACTGCAGCGGTAGGTATCTAGGCTCGATAGTAGGCTTCATACCGAAAGATCATCTAAGACATGCGATAGAGGATATGATGATACGCTATAGGGAGTGTGTTAAGCAGAGTACGAAGCTAGAGTAGGGTGAATGCTTAAATCGAGGATTCATACTATAACATAGTTATAACTATATTCGGGGGTCGAAGCTATAATTATGAGTATCCACCGCCATCATATCCACCGCGTCGAGGAGTTTAAGAGGAGGCTTTGCCTCTCACTAGCCTTTACAGTTCCAATCCTACTCCTATCCGATATGATACGGATGTGGCTTGGACTACACTGGATATTAATACCATTCCAAAAGGGATTACTATCCATCCTCTCCGTCGCTATATACATCTACGGTGGATGGCCATTCCTAGAGGGATTAATTCGAGAAGTTAGATCTAGGCAGCCAGGTATGATGACCCTCATCGGTACGGCTATATCTGTCGCACTCTTCTACTCACTCGGGGTAGTTCTTATAGCGGATGGCAGAGATTTCTTCTGGGAGCTCGCGATGCTAATCGATGTTATGCTACTGGGACACTGGATGGAGGCTAAGAGTATCTTAGGAGCTTCGACGGCTCTAGAAGATCTTATACGTATAATGCCGACGATAGCTCATCTAGTTAGGGATGATGGGGTTGTAGATATCCCGGTTTCACAGTTAAAGAAGGGTGATATCGTACTTGTACGTCCTGGGGAGAGGATTCCGTCAGATGGTGTTATCGTAGAGGGTAGATCTACAGTCGATGAATCCCTCTTAACCGGTGAGTCGAACCCCCTCGATAAGGGAGTTGGCGATACAGTTATCGGCGGAACTATTAATGGTGAAGGTGTACTTAAAGTATGTATAGAACGTACCGGTGAAGAAACCTATCTAGCCCAGGTTATGAGACTCGTTAGGGAGGTTCAGGAGAGTAGATCGAGAACTCAGGATTTAGCTAACAGAGCTGCTGCACTCCTATTCTACGTAGCTCTAGCCATCGGAGTGGCGACTTTCATTACATGGAGCTTTATATCAGATCTCGATTTCGCGATTGAGAGAATGGTTACTGTACTCGTGATCGCATGCCCGCACGCACTAGGTTTAGCGATACCGTTAGTCATAGCCCTATCGACATCTATAGCTGCGAGGAACGGTATCCTTATAAGGAATAGGCGTGCTATCGAAGCCGTTAAGGATGTAGATACAGTCGTTTTCGATAAGACTGGAACGCTAACTACCGGCGAGTACAGTGTAAGCGATATCATCTCGTTCATACCTGAAGAAGATCTTCTAATATTCACCGCAGGTGTAGAAGTCAACTCTGAGCATGTTATAGCTAAGGCTATAGTGAGATATACTAGGAGTAGAGGTATAGAAATCCATAAGGCTATGGAGTTTAAAACCTTTCCTGGGAAAGGGGCTTACGGTAGAATCGAGGGGAAAGATGTTTACGTCGGAGGTATAAGTCTCTTGGAGGATCTAAGGATAAGAGTAGACGATCCGAGGATAGTAAAGCTACAGGAGCAGGGTAAGACTATAGTCTTCACAGTTATCGATGGAAAGCTTGCCGGAGCATTCGCACTATCCGATTCTATAAGAGCGGAATCCTACGAAGCGGTTAAAGTATTGAAGGGGAGGGGATTAAAAGTCTACATACTAACCGGAGATTCCGAGAAAGTTGCACGCCTAGTTGCTGAGGAGCTCGATATAGATGCCTATTTTGCACGCGTATTGCCGGATCAGAAGGTGGAGAAGATAAAGCTTCTAAGAGGAAGTGGCGGTAAAGTTGCCATGGTCGGTGACGGAGTGAACGATGCTCCAGCACTCATCGCAGCCGATGTCGGTATAGCTATAGGTGCTGGAACAGATATAGCTATAGAAAGCGCCGATATAATCCTAGTTAGAAACGATCCTAGAGATGTTGTAAAAGCCATCGATATCTCCCGTAAGACTTATTCGAAGATGGTGCAGAACATATGGTGGGCAGCCGGATACAATATAATAGCGATACCTTTAGCTGCAGGAGCCTTATCATGGCTAGGTTTAAGCCTATCCCCAGCTATCGGAGCGTTGATAATGTCTCTTAGCGATATCATAGTCGTGCTTAATAGTCAGACCTTGAGAAGATATGAGTCTGAAGCTATGAGAGCAACCGCTAAGAAGATTATGATTAGAGATCCGGTTTGCGGGATGATGATAGATCCAGATACAGCATATAGTAGGATCGAGTATGAGGGGAGGATGATATACTTTTGCTCGAAGGTATGCGAGGAGGAGTTTAAGAAAGATCCGAAGAGATTCATGAAGTAGCTAGTCGGGTAGCAGCGTGGATACCTTACCTAGAAGCTATTGGATCCACCTAACTTTATTCTCTCGATGAGGTTAAGTACTCTATCCTTTATAGTATCCCTAATTTTCCTTGCTTCTTCTAGTGGCATTTTTGCTGGGTCAGGTATATTCCATTCCTCAACATGCTCCGTATAAATTGTTGGGCATAGTGCGCCGCTACAAACTATTATAGCTATCTCAGCTTCCTCCTGAAGTTCTCTGGTTAATTGCTGCGGCTTCTTATAGCTTATATCTATCCCCTCCTCAAGCATAAGCCTGATAGCATTTGGGTGAACGCTTTCAGCCGGCGTTAAACCAGCACTAATAGCCCTCCAACCCTCAGGCGCAAATCTATTAAAGTATGCTTCAGCGATCTGACTCCTAAAACTATTCTCCACGCAAACAAATAAGACTGTCTTCAATCTAAAGACCCCCAGATTATGAAGTTTTGTCGAAGTATTCGTTTGATGTCCTTTATAAATATTACCTTTCGAAAAGCCAAAGGTGTTCTCCACTAGAACTCCTAAGAGGGCCAGATGTTAAATAAGAATGGTGAACTCTCGATAAGAAATATGAATGAGTTTGAGAGGCTTTAAAGATCTAGGATGTAGAATGATGGGGGTTGAATCCCTAGAGGGATTTCTAGGGAAGGGTTGGTGTGGGTATGCTAAGCTTTAGGATAATCCTTTGAGAAATCTATCCATATTTCTCTTCATTATCTTCTCAATAGCATCTTCCGTTAAACCTAACTCCTCTCTGAATATCGTTAGATCGGATTCTAAGACTCTCCTAAATCTATCCGGATCCTCTGGGTTTCCGTTATCTGAGCCGAATATTAGTAGATCTGGGCCGAGGTATACTATAGCCTTATGTATAGCTTCAGCGCGCCATAATCTAGGTGTACCTGGCGTTATATCTATAAACATCTGAGTTTTATCGATGTTACCCCATCCCACCGCTGCTAGGAATCTACCGGCTGTAGCTAAGCATTCATCAACCCAGGGCCATCCTATATGGGCTAGAGCAAATCTTATCCTAGGATAGAACATGAGGAACTCATAGTATACCGGCCTGCAGAATCTCGAGGAGTCTGGAAACCCCCATGATATACCGCTATGAAATATTATGGGTACACCTAAGGATTCTATCTTCTCGAATAGAGGTCTAAACCTTTCTTCGTATGGATACCAGCCTGCAGGTATCATCTTAAACCCCTTCAACTCCAGATCGCATATAGCTCTCTCAGCCTCCTCGACGGCACCCTCCATCCTAGGATCTATGAACGCGAATCCTATAATCCTATCTGGATCATACCTTTGAATATTGGAAGCGAATTTAACGCATTCTCTAAACTTCTCCCTAGATAGGATACTTGCATCCATAGTTAGGAGCCCTGGATGTGGAGAGAACATTATTATCTTTTCGATACCAGCTTCATCCATAGCCTTCGCTATCCTCTCAGCCTTCTCGACACCTTTAGAATGTACATGGCAATCCGAAGCTATATAGATCGGACACATAGAGACCGATCACTCTATGTATATCCGTGGATTTAAATTTTTGAATGGCATCGCAGAGCATGTATAAGCCTCCTTCATACGGGTAGCCGTATACCTAACCTGGAAATATATCATGCCGAAAACCTTTTATCTACAAGAGCAATGTTTCATGGTAAGTAAGCATTGCCTCGATCGTATACATGGCTTATGAAGGTATTGGAGGATGAAGATCTAAAGTTAGCTATAGCTAAGGATGGGTGCATCGTTTACCGTAGTAGGGGGGAGGGTATAAAGCCTCTATTGGAGGCTATAGATACTCTCGGATTCGATAATCTAAAAGGATCGATATTAGGGGATAGAGTCGTAGGATTAGCTATAGGTTATATAGCCGCCTACGCTGAGTTCCTGGAGGTTCATGGATTAATCGTGAGTAGACCTGCTGCTAGCTTCTTAGAATCTAAGGGTGTGACGGTATACTGGGCTGAGCTAGTCGATACTATACTCGATCAAAGTAGATCATCCCCATGCCCGTTCGAGAAGCTTGCGTTAGAGATAGGGGATTTCAAAGAATTCTATCTAGCAGTGAAAGATAAGCTAAGATTAAGCTACCATACCATATAGAATTGTGGAATGAGAAGTAGTAGTGCTATGAACAGTGTGGAGACTGATATTATAGCCCCGGGTTTAATCCATTGAGTGAGGTAAATATGCTCACCCCTACGCTCCGCTATACCTAGAGCGATTATGTTAGCCGTACTACCTATCATCGTGAGGTTTCCGTAGAGCGTTCCTGCAAAGAGTGAAGCCCACCATAGAGGAGCTATGTGAACACCTAGCGATTCAAGTTCGGATACAACTGGTATCAGCATAGCGATCGCTAATACGTTATCTAGGAATGCGCTTAGGATAGCGGCAGTATGACCATAGACTAGTATGAAAAGCCTCTCTCCGAACATGCCAGCTAACGAGTACATACCATTCGCGATTAACGTGGTGATACCTACATATTTGAGGGTACCTACCGAGGCGAAGAGGAGGGCGAAGAATATTAGAGTTCTCCACTCCACCCTCCTCTCCACTATCTCCCTCCCCTTCTCCAGATCGAGTAGGAGTACTATGCTAGATAGACCTAGAGGTATCGCTAAGAGTAGAGTATTCCTCTCTAGATGAAAAATTTCTTCTAGTGGGTGATGCAGTATAAGGAATGCTATTAGTGTAATGAATACTATAAAGCATATTCTAAGTTGTTTAGGTGAAATCTTCTCGCTATCCGGAGAATTACTATCGGTAAAAACTGTAGATTTGAGTGCTGAGTCTAAAGTATTAATGTAGCCTGAGAATATCCTTCTACACAGTAATATACATGCAATCAATACTACGATAGATATAGGTGTAGCATATCTCAGGAAATCGAGGAATGTTAACCCAGCTCTAAATGCGATCATCACACCTATAGGATTCCCGACGACCGTAGCAGTACTTCCGATATTCGTCGCGAAAACAGCCATCATGAGTAGAGGTATAGAGCTTACCTTTAATCTTCTAGTAATAGATAGGATAGTTGCAGATACTATCAGGATCGATGTAACCTCATCTACTAGTGCTGCTAGTAGGGCTGAGATAAACATTAAACCGACAACTATCTTTTTAGCGTCAGCTTTAAATAACTCTATGAATCTATCTACGAGATACTCGAAGAATAGATGTTCTTCTAAAAAGCCTACTATGATCATCATTCCTATAAGGAATAGGATAACATCGAACATAGCAAATTCGAGAAGATGCTGGATGTCGAGTACGTTAAATAGCATGAGTAAGAATATCGCCATAAATGCGAATGGAAGCCTATATCTCCAGAGTAGAAGCGTTTCGTAAGTTTTCATTGCGAAGAGTGTGATCGATATTATCTGCGGCTGAGTAAGAATCCCTGATAACGTAGCTATAATCCATGTTGCGACAGTTAGTATGACGACTGTGATTATCCTCCTCCTTATATCTGAAATCTGCTCAGACATACCGCGATCAGGCAAGTCTAGAGTAGCACTATCTTTTATATATTTATTCCGTTATGAATTCTTATATGGAGTTGATGGATCCTATAACTATTTACCGATTATTAGATTCAACTTTCTAAGATTCTCCACCAATATATCTTCGTTGTTGTATGCCTTTATGAATGATGGTACATTCCTCTGCTTCGTAGCTTTAAACGATACGAATAGCCATTCTCCGGTATCGAGCTCCGTGACTTTATCTAAGAGCTCGTAGCTTAGCGAGAATGCATCTGCTACCACCATGCGATCGTAGTATCTTGGGAGGGTGCTTACGAAATAGCTATGTAGCTGTTGTAATGCGTTCACATTCATGTGTGCTAGCCTCTGCGATGCTATCCATCCATAGACTCTATACTTACGACCCTGTCTTAGGAGTGCTTCGACGCTTCTATTAGAATCTAGAGTTCCATCCTCCTTACTAGTTCTATCAGGTATGTATTCTTGAGCTTCATCCAAGACCACCAGTACCTTACGCTTCACACCTACAGTCTTCTTAACTAGTAGTAGACGATCTAGGAATGATGTTACGGTTCTCCTAGCTGATAACGGGTCTGGTATATAGATGATTGATAGCTTGAAACCCGGCTTTAAAACTTCCTCTACAAGTGTTTGAGGTGTAAGTATCTCGAACTCTTCTTCGCCAGTCTTCTTAATCTCTCCTAGTAGGAATTCCACCATAGTTCTCACACCAGATTTCTCGTGTACACTACGTGCAAGCTCTACGAGGGTATGCTCTACGAAGGCTTTAACTTCAGGCTCTAGATCCGTTATACTAAGCTCCCTGAGATCAGATTCGGTAAACCGTTTAACCCTGAGTAGGAAGTCGCTAAGCTTCTTTAAAGCATACCTCACCTGTAGACTGCTAGTCTCAGTCTTCGACGCCCTCTCCTCTAGATACTCGAATAGATCGTGCAACGTTAAACCTGTATATTCCATGTAGCTTGAAGCTTGCATATGCACGATTCTACCAGATTCCATCAGCAATCTTAACCCCTCCTCAAGAGGCTTATACCCTATCCTCTCCTCGAGGGATTCAGGTATAGCTTGAGAATCGAGAATCGACTGGTAGGATTCGTAATGCTCGCTAGATATCATGAAGCCATTAGCAGCTATCAGTTTATCGAGTAGATGTATAGCGTATTCCCCGGCTATATCGAATACTACTACCGATAGATCTGGTATACGTTCTATAGCTTTACGTATGATCAGTGATGTGAGATTGGATTTACCGCATCCGGTGAAGCCGAAGACTCCTGTATGATACTTTATCAAAGCTTCGATATCTATCGTTAAAGGTATATCGAAGCCTATGAGTCTACCTATATCTACACCCCCCTCTACGCATAGTAGGTATCTTAAAGCTTCAGCCGAGAGGAGTTTAGCCTCGAACCCAGGTAGGGGCGTTAGGTTTGAGCGGCTGAATACAGGTATACCGTCGATTACATCCATACGGTAGCCTGTGAATACTGCCTCCAGATCTATCCAAGTTTCATCCGTACCCCAACCCTCCCTTACACGGTCTAGGAATTCCTGTCGTACGGGTATCGGTAGGGATATCTCCATACCGAGCATCTGGAAATGCTCGGCTTTCAATGCTGTAGCCTCGTATATAAGGTAGGTTCCACCCTTAGATGTAGGCCTCTCGACCGCTATGAAGCATGGCTCATGCAGCTTATCTAACACGAGATGATTAAATTTAACATCGAATCGTGCTAAATGGCTTTTAAGCGATACCTCAGATCCACCTATCCTAGATGTCCTCATAACTAGACGATACTCTCTAAGTCTAGCTTGAAAGAATCCGCTTATATCGTCGAATATCCTAATCTGCTCTCCCACTCGAAATCAGCCTCCTAGCGTATTCAGATTCACGTCTATATTCTCTGAAGCTCCTAGATAGGTAGAACGTTTTCATCTTACGTGAGAACGATTCGAGATGCAGGTTTGCTATACCTTTAAGTAGACCTATAGCCATACTTGCTTCAGCTTTAACGGCTTTATCTGCTATATACAGCAGCTTATTATGTCCTGCAGCCTCTAGGACTTGAGGCTCATCCATCATAGATAGTACGTATAGTATGAGATTATCTATAAGGCTTAAGCCACCTACACCTTCATAGAATGGCTCGATAATCATTCTTCCGCTCGCCTCCTCGACCTCTATACGTCTAACCAGGTTTAAATCCTCACCGTAGATCGGCCTATCGTAGAGGAATACTAGGGTTCTAACTCTAGGATCCGATGAAAACTCTCTAAGCTGGAAGTATGATTTAGCGAAGAGCTTTTCACGACCAACCCTTTTACGAGCAGCTCTCATAACGTTAAACCCGGATGGATGGAATAGAGTAGAGAAGCATGCATCGTATGCTACGGTACGCCATGGAGTCTTTATATCCTCATACCTTTCAGCACTTAGGATTGATAGAAGAGCTCTATCGCTCTTGAGGTTTGGTACAGGCGTGGAGGGATCTAACTCTCTGTTAAGCTTCATGTAGGGTATGGTGGATCTAGTTAGATCTGTAGCCGTCGTATCCTTAGCTATACCTACTAGAAGTTTACGATCCTTTACGCATAGATCTATCAACGCTTGTAGTATTATGAATGTTACAGCTTCCCAGTCCAATAGTCTGATCCATCTATTCTCTATGGTTAGGGGGTAATCCCCGCCTCCTAGAAGTCTATTTGCAACACTCAACGCGGCTTCCACTGATCTATACCAGTAGCTTCTAGAATTCTCAGATGGATAGAATAGGCCTCTATCCTCCACGAATAATGCGTAACCGCATTTCTTGTTTATATTACGAAGCTTCCTAAGCACATGGTCTTCGAGCGGCGAAGGTATGTTAAGTCTTTCCTTTATAGAATGCCATGATATAGGCCCCTCATCTATTATAAGCTTTAAAGAATGGAACTGAAGGTATGATGGTCTATAAGGTATGTAGGCATCTCCTGAACCGAACATGAATGATAAGAGTAGGTCTGCGATCGTGAAAGGACCATACCTAGTTTCTAAACCTTCTAAAGCTGATCTACCGATGCTTATAAGCCTCCTAACACGGACCGATAGGTAGCTGTAAGTCGAGTAGATCGATTTATCGAGTAATATTATCTTTATATCCTTTCTATCGGGTGAAGCAGATCTATAGGCTGTGTAGATCTCAGCTAAAGCCATGAAGACGCTCGGTATCCTATCGATGAATCTATCGACATCTATCTCAGCATCTGTAAGCTCCTCTACGGTAGCTATACTCGATATATCCTCAAACCATAATGGTATAGCCGTCGAGAACGATAAAGATGCATCTCGTTCGATATTATCTACGTGGAATTCGATTCCGGAGTCAGATACATCGAATATGCATGAATAGCCTGCAGTACATATATAGAATAGAAGCATCTCTAGACGCTCCTCAGTTTTCATAGATCCATCGATACCTATCACTCTGAACTCTCCCTCACCGAAGAATCTCTTAGCGAAATCTATAGCCTTACATACATCTAGATTCTTAGCGATCTTAACTAGATCATATGCTTCTCTAAGCTTTTCAACCCTAGATCTATAGATATCTAACAGGTATAAGGTGTGGTATCTAAGCTTCCTAGCTGCATCAGATACGGACATAAATTTTGATCTAACTTAATCTACTCCCTAGTAGGTCTGGATAAATCTTTATCCGCTTCATCGCTTGGGTACACGGAAAGCTTTCTAGCAACTTCTTCCCAATCTATAATGCCTATCAGGATCGTGAATCCTATGATTAAAGCTATCGCTAAAGAGAGGGGCACCCATACCGGAAGCTCGGATGTTACCGTCCCAAGGAATCTACCGAATAAGCCTATAGTATATAGCATAGATATCTTACCAGCTATACTGAAGGGTATAGCTTTAATTAAACTGTATCTAGCAGCTCCTAGTATTAGAAAGAGGAATTTATCAGGTAGAGGTGTATAAGCGAATAGGAATATAGCGATAGGAATTAGCCATCTATATCGACGCATACCCATTATAGCTGAAAATGCCTCCATCTTACCACCATACCTTGAATCCCTTAAAGCTTCACCCAGATAATGACCTATCAGCCAACCTATAGTTTCACCTAAACCGGATCCAACCCCACCCCATACGGCTACTTCCAATATATTCAGTCGAGGCATCGCAGCTGCCAGGGAAAGGATGACAGCCGTATACGGTACGAACGGAGTTATAGATCCTAGGAGACATAAGATCAACATAGTTAACCCTATGTAGTATGGGTTCGTCTTCAATAGAAAATATTCTATCTGATCGTAGTATAGGTATATCGGTATACTTACTACGATAAGGGCTACTATAGTTGCTATAAGTTTCTCTACATTCCTCAAGCCGACCGATAGCTATATTATAGTCTAGTGAAGTTTATCTACTTTTCACTAAGTTTAACGATCTATAGTGATGAAGCTACTAGAGTTACCCGTCGTTAGGAGAGCCAGACTTCAGGAGCCGCTCGGTGATGGAAGGGTTAAATGCATCCTCTGCGAGAGAAGATGCATCATTCCTAATGGCGGCAGGGGGTTCTGCAAAACTAGGATCAATATAGACGGGGAACTCTATACATTGGTTTACGGAGATATAAACGCTATATCAGAGAATCCTATCGAGAAAGGAGGTTTAACCCTCCCTCGATAAAACCGTTCTACCACTACTGGCCTGGGAGTATAGCTTTAACCTTCTCTACTTGGAGCTGTAACTTCCCATGTCCATGGTGTCAGAACTGGCATCTATCTAAATTCGATCCAGACCCGTATAGAGCGAGCTACATACCGGTGGATAGGATGGTGGAGCTTGCTGTTAGATCTAAATGTAGAGGCTTATCTGTATCATTCACAGAGCCTACGCTACTCTTCGAATACTGCTTGGATTTATTCCCATTGGCGAGGGCTAGAGGGTTGTACTGCAACTTCGTTTCAAACGGTTACATGAGCTTTGAGGCTCTACGTATGCTAGTGGAAGCTGGTATGGATGGGCTTAAGATAGATGTGAAGGGATGTAGGGATTCTGTACGTAGATATTGTTCCGCTGATGTCGATGTCTGCTGGAGGAATGCTTCTAAAGCGTTAGATATGGGTGTGCATGTGGAGATAGTGAATCTAATCATACCGGGTGTAAACGATTCAGAGGATTGCATAGAAGAGGTTTGTAGGATGCATCTGGAAAGCGTAGGGGAGGATACGCCTCTACATTTCACGGCTTACTATCCGGCTTACAGATTCGATGCTCCTCCGACACCTGTATCGAAGTTAGAGGAAGCTTATAGGATAGCTAGGAGGTATGGTTTAAAGTACGTATATATAGGCAATGTACCTGGGCATCCATACGAGAATACGTATTGCCCTGAATGTGGTGAGCTGCTTATAAAACGTTACGGGTTAACCGTAGTATCAGTGAAGCTTACGAAGGATAAGAGATGCCCTAGATGCGGGTATAGTATACCTATAAGGGGGGAGATAGCTGTACGATAAAATCATGAAGGAAGACTATGTCGAAACCCTTCAAGGATAGGATTAAATGTGCACTTAGTTCATCGAAAGCTAAAGCCGTATCGTCCAGCTATGATGTAGTAGGGGATATAGCTATCGTAAGAATTCTTAGACCGGAGATTTTAGATGAGAGAGATTATGAGGTTATAGCGGAGATAATATTCGAATCAAATCCTAGAATTAAGACTATACTGCGTCAGGATAGCCCTGTAAGATCCCCGTTTAGGGTTAGGCGTCTAACCTATATAGCTGGAGAGGACCGGACGGTAACGATCCATAGAGAGTATGGATGCGTATATAAAATCGATCTATCTAAGGTATTCTTCTCACCTAGATTATCCTATGAAAGGGTTAGGATAGCGGAATCCATCCGCGATGGGGAATATATCGTGAATATGTTTTCCGGTGTAGGATGCTTCTCCATAGCTATCGCTCGATTAGCGAAACCTAGAGCAGTATATTCGATAGACATTAGTAGGGATGCCTATACTCTGATGAGAGAGAATGTATCTATGAATGGCGTAGATCACATAGTTATACCGATTTTAGGGGATGCTCGTCAAACAGTCGAATCTAGGTTGAGAGGGATAGCAGATCGCGTATTAGAGCCTCTACCCGATTTAGCTTATGCATATCTAGATGTAGCTTTGAAAGCATTGAAGCCAGAAGGGGGCTGGATACACTACTATAACTTCATACATGTAAAGAATATGGGGTTAGATCACGAAGTTTATAGAATCAGGCGTAGGATCGAAAAGATGGGAGGGAGGATTACGTATACTAGGGCTAGGAGTGTTCGAAGTGTAGGTCCAAACTGGGTGCAAGTAGTTATAGATCTATATGTATCCAGAACCGTGGATAGCTAAGGGTTAAATACGAGCGATCCGACTATCTAATCGAGGGTGATAGGTTTGGGTGAGGAATGGTTCCCGTTTAGAAGGAGAAGGATATGGAGCTTTTTCGATGAGATGATGAGGGAGATTGAGGAGGCCTTCGAGAGGGAATTCGAAGATATAGAGAAGATGCTCAGCGGAATGCCTGAAAGGTATGTGAGGGAGCGTACCCTACCTGATGGTAGTAGGGTTAGAGAGTACGGTCCATTTGTGTACGGATATTCCATAACTATAGGACCGGATGGGAAGCCTATAGTAAGAGAATTCGGTAATGTTAAGCCTCAACCTTACGGTAGACCTAGCGTTTCTATAAAGGAGGAAAGAGAGCCGCTGGTAGATGTTATAACAGCGGATGATGAGGTGAAGGTTATAGCAGAGTTACCTGGAGTCGAGAAGGATGATATAAAGCTTGAAGGGACTGAGGATACGCTAATAATCTCGGTAGATACACCTGAAAGGAAGTATTATAAGGAGGTAAAGCTACCTGTACCAGTAGATCCTGAGAGAGCGAAGAGTAACTATAAGAATGGCGTTCTAGAAATAATATTGCCGCGTAAAGGTAGATCTAAAGGATATAAGATAAAGGTTGAGTAGGTAGCAGCATCTAAACTAAATATAGTGTACCTGCCGATATATCATCTAAATTTTTATCCTAGATAAAGCTAGTTTTTTAAGCACCTCCATATCGTATATATCCGAGAAGTACCTATTCACTATATCCATGTATATCGATATCTCATCGTCGGTCATGTACTGGAACATGTATGGACCCATATACGGTGATGGCGCTCCATCCCTAGTTATGAATTCTATATGCATGAACGGATCACCATGCATGATGGTTATCGGCATACGATCGTTACTTAAATTCACCACCTCCAACGCTAATCTACCTATGAATCCTGAGTGAACTTTAGCGGCGTTGAGGAAGGATAAACCCATGCGTCCATACTTACTCTTAGCGGTTAAATGCGCAACCATATTCGGTGGGGTGAATACCACCTCATACGATATGAGATTCTTATGCTCTAGGTATTGTAGAGTTACATCCTCCATCACGGTTAATACGTATCCATCCCCATCGAATAGCGAGGATGAAGCTGGATATATACACTTATATTTTTCGACAAGCTTCTCCAGCTTATCCCTACCTATTACGCACATACCTAACGATTAGCTGTACAGCTATCAGTTAATGAATATTTCATCATACTACCTATGTATAGCATACGGTAAATAGGGGGTTCGATATACATTTGTATGCATAAACTATGACGTCGGATCCATTCGAACTATCTAGGTAGCCTGTCTCATCCCTTTCATACTCTCCATAACTATAAGCGTGGTAGTCGATAGAACACCCTTAATACGTCTAATATTACCTAAAACTACATCCCTAAGCTTCCCCATATCATCGACTTCTACTAGAGCTACAGCATCGTATGTACCGTAAACTAGGAATACTTGATATACGGATGGTATATCCTTAATCTTAGATACAACCTCTTCTTCAAGACCTGAAGCTATGTTTATGAGTACTATACCCTGTATCAAGGCTTCAGTAGACTAATTATGACTCTACAGCCTAAATAAAGATATTGGGAGCAGCTAATATCCTAGGATATACCAAGCGATCTTAATAGGATCTCTACATCCACCCTACCGGCTTTATGAACTTTGCCAGTCCTCACGTTGAACGCTATCACCGATGCTGGTGCGAATAAGTGCGGATCTATCTTGTAGAAATCGTATCCGGCTTCCTTGAATATCTGATGGAATGGCCTACCATAATCCTTACTAGCTGAACTTGGAGTTTCAGATATGAATTTATCTAATGCTTCATCATCTTCAAAATCTACTCCGTAGAACGCTACACCTCCGTAGAGTATCACATCGTTACTCCTACCCATAGATCTACCGAAATCTGGGTGAGGGAAGGCTATAGGAGCATAACCGCACCCATACACTATCCTATTTATATCGAAACCTATTTCGTTAAGCTTATGTACACCTGTCTCGACTATACGTCCAGCTATCTGAACTAGGGCGGATAGACTTGTGGTAGGCGTAAGGATTATGTATAGATTGCTAGGTTTAACACCGCACTTATTCGCTATATACTCTACGACAGCCTCATCAGGCTTAGAAGATGTTTCGAAAACTATGACAGCTTCATCTGATTCATCTCTATACCCTATCTTCTCATATAGCATTTTAGGTTCTAGGCTTAAAGCTCTAGCAGGACCCGAGCCTAGAGCGAAGAATTTACCCACCTTTATCCTCCATCCGGCATACTGGCTAGCCATCGTAGCTACGATAGGGTGATCCGTATAGACTCTTATCGCCGGAAGAATCTTTCCGTCGAAATATTCGAAGCTTAGAGAGGCTTTACCTAAACCGCCCATACATATCTCCGTTATGATTCTACCAGCTTCGAACCCACCTCTAGCTTCGATACCAGCGTCTATTATCGACGATCCTAGGGGTCCGCTTAAAACTTTAACCTGGTAATACTCCTGGTTATCCATAAGCTCCTTGACAAGGTTTAAAGCAAGCTTATTCACGGATATGATACCCATGTCAGCTCGGAAAAATTTAGATAAATCATACCCCTTATATAATTTTACATCGACCAACATGGTTGAGGGTGTACGTGATGCCGGGTAAGCATGAGGTTAAACCTGAAACCTGGAGGAAATGGATTAGATTAGTCTTAGAAAGTATTAAGGAGCCTATAGCTATCGAGGATCTATATTCTAAGCTTAGGGAGAAAGGTGTAGCGCAGAAGAGGGTGGATAGCATACTGGCAGTCTTAGAAGAAGCTGGGCTCATTAAGAGTGAAGATAATAAGATATGTTTCAAACTTGAGGGAGTCGGCGAAGCTAGGCTTGAAGAGCATCCTGCAACCATGGAGTCCATTGATTGCATATACCTATCTAAGCTAGGTATCGAAAGTAGAAGCGGCTCTAAACTATACTTCTGCTCTAAGTATGAGATAACGATAGGCGAAGAAGCTGAGGTATGTTTCGTATGTAAGTATAGAACCCCACGTAGCAGGGGGCGGCAGATATAACGCTGACCGTATGGACTATAGGCTATTCTGAATCGAGTATAGATAGGCTTATAGACGCATTAATGGGTTACGGTATACAGTTTGTCGTAGATATCCGTAGATGGCCTAGATCGAGGATAGAGGGATACGATAGGGATGATCTTGAACGTAGATTGAAATCTAAGGGGATAGATTATCTTTGGATGGGAGTAGAGCTTGGAGGATACAGGAGGGGTGGATACGAGAAGTACATGGAGAGTGCAGATTTCCAAAAAGCTATATCAAAGCTTATAGAATTAGCATCATCTACTAGGTTATGCATACTATGTCTCGAATCTGATCCAAGACGATGCCATAGAAGGTTTATAGCCGAGGCATTAGCTGAGAAAGGTGTCGAAGTCGTGCATATAATTCTTAAACGTAGAAGTATAGGTGAGGATAGGGTGAAGCGTAAAGATGTAGAACTTTAGAGTAGCTTTTCGAAGAATGCTAGCTCAGGATTCGACGGCTTCGATACGAAGAGGCGCCCCCTACCATCCTCCGATAGATCGCCTTGAAATACGTAGAACGGCCCCTCTAATCTCTCTCGTACACCTCTAACAGACGGGCGTATCTCCTCTATCTGGAATGTAGGAAGTATGGAGCCTACACTACCAAGTATTATTACCCTACCATCCTTCATCCTAGCGGCGGCTCTACCCATACAATTTCCGTATACGACTATTGTCCCTCCGAGCATTCTCAATCCCGGGAATAGACCTACATTACCTTTAACCTCTATACTTCCATCACGCATGTAGGCTCCTATACATTCACCTGCATCACCATCGATTATTATGGATCCGCCGCGCATACCTTTGGATGATCCTTTCGGAGGAGCACCTACATAGCTTCCAGCCGCTCCCTTGACATATATGGATCCGCCATGCATAGCCATGCCGAGCCAATGATCGACGTCACCTTCCACCACTATCGTCCCACCGCGCATATACTCCCCAACCCTGAGGCCGCCTGAGCCTTTCACGGTAATGCTACCCCTACTCATCCCGGAGCCTATCCCCCTAGCTTTACTGAAATCACCCATAAACACTATAGCTATCTCTTCCCTTCCATCTTCGGATAGTTCTACCAGGAATATTTCATCGATTCTCTTACGTTTAGAGCCAACCCATATCTGCAGAGATTTAACTTCACCGATATCCATACCCTCAAGATTATCCGGGGTTATAGGTGAGAGATCCACCGGAACCTTGAATGGAGTTAAAGGTTTAAACGTTATCCTCACGGTATATACCTCCCCTATATAGATGGATTAATCTTGATGGGAGACGGGTTTAAGATCATATCCTCCGGTACCGGGTAGTTTCTAAGTTTAACCGTATAGAATTCCTCGAATCTGGGTTTAACTTCTCTGAGAAGCTCTTCGATCTCATCTTCTGGAATATCTACATCAACCCATATACTACGCCCAGGTATATCTTCTACAACCTCGCCTTTAACGATGACTATACGTCCACCTTTTATCGTATAGGCAGCTCTTCTTAAAGCTCTCCTAACTCTGCGATAATCTACCGATGGATCTACTTTCCTAGGATCTAGATCGTATATAGCTATATCGGCATCAGCTCCTACGCCTAGATGACCCTTCCTTTTCAGACCTAATAGTCTAGCTGGTGAAGCTCTAGTAACTATAGCTATATCCGTAAACGTATACTCTCTATCGATGGATGGAAGGGCAGTATACTTCAAAGCTCTACGATTAACTCTCTCCATAACCTTACTCCTAGCTTTAGAACTCATAAGCCAAGATATAACCCTAGGATAAGCTGTGAAGGGTCCACCGTTCGGATGATCAGTTGTAAGGACTATCTTCCACGGATCGTTCACTAGGAGAGCTAGCTCTAAACCTACAGCCCATTGGATAGTACCCACATAGCTTCTGCGACTATACCTAATCGGAACAACCCCTGCACCGGTTTCAACCTCTACGTCTGCGTTAGCCCATTTACCGGCTAGTGATTGGAACAACCTGAATTCTAACGGTCCATCACCAGTCATAGTCGTAGTATCCGTGAATACAACCTGCCCCATATCGAGCGATACATGATCCACAGAGTTAACGTATTTAGCGATATACTCAGCTCCAGATCTAAGAGTAGTCCACGTGGATCCAGCGTAACCTGAAAACTGACAGTGAGTTATATGGATTAATAGCTTACCTCCACCAAATGCTTTACGCACCGTATGAGCTGTCCTAAGCGTAGTCCAGCAGTTATTAGGCATACCCAGCCTATTAACATGTACATGTATAGTGTGGGGGAGGTTAAGCATAGAGTTAATCTTACATAAACCCTCCACTATCTCTCTCGGAGTTATACTGAAATATGGGACGAGTTCATCTAGATCGTATACATTTCCACCCCAACCCCATGCCTCGACACCTCCCGGATTCACTATCTTAATCCCATAGCCTTTCGTAGCTTTTAGAAGCCATGCGGCGTAGATAGCCGCATCTTCTATACGACCTTGACTGATGAAATCCATGATAAACCAGTTATTACCCATAACCGTTAAAGCTGCTTTATCGATTATAGGTATATCGTTAAGCTCTTCCCATGTATGCTTCTGCTTAAGCGGAGGAGAAGCTGCTTCGAAAACGGTGGTATAACCCATCCTAGCATACCTGTAACCCGTAGTTTTAGTCGATGGAACACTATGACCTACGCCTGAACAGGTTAAAGCCGTCTTAGGTTCATAGCTCCTTCTATGATCCTCAGGTCTTAGCAGCCTACCTATATTCGACTTAGATCCAGCTATATGGCTATGAATATCCACACCTCCAGGCATTACAAGCATACCAGATGCATCTATAACCTTAGCCTTCCTCTCATCGATAGCTTCCACTATAACCCCATCCTTGATAGCTATATCCATAACCTCCCCCTCTACACCGTTCATCGGATCGTACACCACACCGTTACGTATAAGGAGAACATCCTTCAACTATACTCACCCCTCACCTTCTCCAATATCATCCTCAGTATCTCTGTATCCGGTAGAATACCTGGAGGAGGATCGACTATCTTCCTCATCCTAAGCGGAACGGTATCCATACGGTACACGGATCCATCAACCTCTATACCGGTATACGCTACCGGTATAGCTATATCCGATAGATACACCGTAGGCGTAAGTTTAGGATCCAACGTTATAACTGGTATATTGCTTAGATGCTCTACGGCACGTCTAGGCATATGGGAGACGGGATCGGATGCTACGACGAAGAATAGATCACATTCACCTCTACGGAGTATATCCACAGCTGTGGTTTCACCTGGGAGATAACGCGGGTATCCTTGACTGAAATCGATGCTTACAGGGTATCCAGTCCTCCAAGTGAACGCTTCGTTAGCTCCTGTAACGTTGAAGTGCCCACGCATAGGTATTAAGACGAATTTAGTCTTAAAGTTAAGGTATCTAACAAGCTCTATAGCAGCCTCGATGTTCTTATCCCTACCCCTACTCATCGTTAAACCAGTACCGAAGAATAAAGCACCGAATTTAGCTTCCACCATCATATCTGCAAGCTCTTCAAGCTTAGATACGGGAATACCCCCGACCTCATCTACCTCCAAGTCGAGGTCCTTAACAAGCATCTTCAACGCTGATAGTACTTCATAGTCATAGCCAGGCTTCACCTCTATGAATAAATCCGCTATCCTAGCGGTATTAGTCCTTCTAACATCCACCACTACTACTTTACGATCCCTTCTACCGCTGATGAATCTACCCCTAGAAGATACACTATATCTAGCTATATGTCTAGGATGAGCTTCTAGAGGATTACACCCCCAGAATACTATTAGATCCGCTCTATTCTTAACCTGACCTAGTGTCGCCGTTATCAAACCTAAATCCTGACCTGCGAGTATAGTCGGACCATGACAGACGATACTCGTATTATCTATAGCACCGCCGAGGATCTCAGCTAGATCTAAACCTAAGAGTATAGCTTCACACGATGTGCAAGCCCATCCGTAGAGTAGCGGGTAGCAGCTATCCTTCAAGAGACCTACCACTGTTTCGATAGCTTCACTTAGCGAAACCTCTCTAGCTGATTCAAACCTACCTATCTTAGGTTTAAGAAGCCTACCATCATCTATATGGAGGAATTTCGACGCTCCTAGGATGCAAGCATTCTTAACATCGATTATCCTACCATCTTTAACCGATACTATTATATCGTCGCAGCAGCATCCGCAGAATGGGCAGATAACATCCTCCATCGTATATTCAGCCGCTTTCTCCTCGACTACGATAGAAGGTATGATCATGAATCCGACTATACACCTCCTATCAATTTCACGATAAATTTAAGGTCAGGGAGATGCTTCGCTGAGGGGGTTATCCATACCTCTAAACCTTTAGATCTAGGAATACCGGTGCTATCCGTATCTGGGGGTATGATGGTGTTAACTAGTATTCCGTATGGAATGAATGCTACCCCACTAGGAATATCGGGTGACGGCTTAGCTAGAACCGTTATAGATCCGTATGGGGAGGATACATCGATATACCCACCTTCAGGTATACCTAACGCTTCCATATCCATAGGATTCATCTCGCATATAGCTATAGCTTCACGGTATTCATCGAAGAATTTACCTACATCCTTAGATTTACCCTGCTTAATACTCCTCCCCGTTATCAATACTACCTTCAACCTACCCCCGTAGCTCATACTCTCAAACCCTTTAACGGTGATCTACTCAAAACCTATATTAGGCTTCCCATTAAAACTATAGAAGATCTATCCTCGATTCATCTATATGAGCGTAGACTATCTCCCCGAGGTATAGTGTATGAAGATCATCTGAAGGATAAGCTAGGAGTAATACATCTTTAGGAATCTTATCCCTTTCGAGTTGAAATTTGTAACGCACCATACACTCGTATACTATAGGACAGACCTGGATAATTGGGGCATCGATCTTAACCCCCTTTGAAGCTTTAAGCTTAAGCTCAGCTATCTTATCATGCTCCTTACCTGAAACAGACCCGCAGTAGGAAGCTATATCCTCCATACCCTTGGGTAGAACGTTAACGGTGAATACACCTGTATCATCTATAAGTCTATGCGTATACCTACTAGGTCTAACCGCTACTATGAAGCATGGTTTACGCCATATAACACCTAGAAATCCCCATCCTATAGTCATGAGGTTGAAATATCCATCCCTCGATACGGATCCTAGAAGTAAACCTTCACCGTTTAGATGACTATACACTTTATCGATGTACCGGAATATACGATCCATAGGCATTAGATCGGAGATCGAGGTATTTAAGCTTTGAATAGTTTCACAACGTTGGATTTAAGCGGTACGTTCAGGATGCGAGCGATAGGCGTGCATTTAGCTTGCAGTAGGCATACTACAGGCTTACCATAGGCTCTCACATTCTCTAGAGTCTCTAGGTTAGCCATACCCTTCATGAATATGAGATCGGCGTTTCTAAGCTTCTCTATAGCTTCCACCGGCAGTTCATCTACTATCAACCCAGATGTACCTGGTATAAGCGGTAGAACTTCGGATGCGACTTCAGGTATACCTGCCTCCCACGCATCTATCAGCATAGCGTCATTCTGGTATGGCTCACTTTTAACGAGTACGGATACCCTCAAACCCATATCCTCTAGGATCTGGATGAGTATACCATCGAAAACTATCTCACCTGCATTATCGCACACATAGACTATCCTACCCTTATACCTATGCACCATATCGAAGATGCTTATCGTATCGTCTATGGTTAATTCGGCTTTAATTATAGAGTCTAAGAGATTATCGAGAGAGAATTTATGTTCGGATGCACCTACATCTATCGTATTACCTACTACCGCCGATATACAGGCTCTACGGAAACGTTGATACGAGTCATCGATGGAGCGGATCCAATTCTCGACTATAGGTCTAAACCTGGAGGCTATGCTATTAGCTAGCTTCTTCTCCACAGCATAAGGGTCATCGATACCCGTAAGCCTTCGAACTAGTCTGAATAGCTTCGTAGCTATAACCGGTACATCTATATCGTTCGATAGAAGCCTCGACATCTCCTCCAGTATACACTCCAAACATCTACGTTTATCATCTAAGCTTAATCCGGATGATACGATCTCTCTACCCCTAACATGTATTAGGCATAGTATACATTCCGGATGAGGCTTCAATTCGTTTAAAGCCAGATTAAGCCTGGTAACCCTATAATAAACGTTTACGATCGATACGTATGTAGACGCCAACCTACACGTATAGCATCCAAGGTGCGTAGAATTCAGCTAGTAGAAGTATTATAAGCGATACTAGAGGTATGGATACATTATCGTCTATGAATTTGAATTCGAAATGCTCAACTATAGATGCTATAGCTCCAGCTATAGCTCCGGCTAATCCTAGGATACTTCCTAACGGTATCGAGAGGAGGGCCATAGCTAGATTACCCCACCAGGATTTAGTCCTCCTACCGTACAGTTTATTCCTAACTATACCTGTGACAGCATCCCCAAGCGACATGAAGAGTACTGGTAGAACCCCGATCCAGAAATTCCCATTTGATAAAAACCATCCTAGAGATATTACTACACCCCACATTATACAGAAGGATGTTTCGTAAGCGTTCTCTTCGATCTGAAACCAGTACATAAGCTTACCAATCCTATGAGGTATATATGTTAGGAGGGCTAACGCTAAAGCAAATATGAGCGGCACTATAGGTGTTTCGAATAATAGCGGTACAAACGCAGCGCATAACCCTCCGGCTAACACATGTATAACCTTACGATTATAGTATACGGCTACGTTATGTTCCAAACCCTTAGAACGCATATAGGTGTACAGCTTCTTAGTGACAACGGAAACCAGTATTAGAACCCATGTGAAGAGTATCAAAGCTGCTAGAATCTCGTTTAGCGATATCATTTTAATTATCGAATAGATCAGGATAAATAGATAAAGTTTACCATTCCTTAACCATCGTGATAATCGATCGTCCTAGCTGAGAATCATGCAGCGGGATTGGATATGGAGGCTTATAGGATGTGGTATTCTAGGTATAGGCATCCATCATAACTTGAGCTGCATCATCAAACTATTATACTTAAACTACTACGCTATGTGTTAAATCGAAGCGATCTATCCCTAGTGTGTAGAGGGCTGATTGCCTAGATATGCCTGCGAGGATAAGACTAGCTAATCCAGAGCGATGCATAGGCTGTATGAACTGCATATTCACATGTTCTAGGGAGTTATACGGAGGGGTCTTATCACCGTTGAAATCCGCTCTAAAACTCGTATACGATACACCCTCTAGGAAGTTTATAGTATCGATATGCCCCGGATGCGTTGATGCTCCATGCGTGAACGCCTGTCCTCATAAAGCTTTAGCCGAGCAGCCTGGAGGGGGACCTACACTAATCGATCCTGAGAAATGCCGTTCATGCGAAACTAGAGATTGTATAAAAGCGTGTATATTAGGGGTGTTATTCTGGGATGATGAACGTAGAGCCCCTATAATATGCACTCAATGCGGGGAATGTGCTAAATACTGCCCACATGAAGTTATAATGTATAAGGAGGTTTAAGCTACGATGGATGGTCTATCGAGAATACTGTACATAGATCTATCGGAGAAGAAGAGCTGGGTGGAGGATAGGAAGGATTTAATAGAGGATAGGATAGGAGGGCTTGGTATAGCCGTGAAGCTCTATTCCGAGGGATGTAAGCTTGGATCCGATCCGATGGATCCGGAGAATCCTGTAGTATTCGCCGTAGGTCCGCTTAACGGTTTATATCCATCGATATCTAAGACTGTAGCTGTTTTTAAATCGCCTATAACAGGGACTTATGGTGAGAGCCATGCAGGTGGAAGGCTTGCGATGGCTGTGAGGATGGCTGGATACGGTGCTATAGTACTCGTAGGGTATTCGGATAAACCGGTATTCATCGATATAGAGAATTCAGAGGTGAGGTTTAGGGATGCAAAGCCACTGCTCGGCCTCAGCAGTTTGGAAGTCGAGGAAAGGCTTAGAACGAGTACAAGAGCTGTGGAGAGTATAGCTAGTATAGGTTTAGCCGGGGAGAGAGTATGTTTCTATGCCTCGGTTAACGTTGATAGATACAATTATTTCGGTAGATTAGGTCTCGGAGCGATATTGGGCTCTAGAAACCTGAAGGCTTTAAGGATAAGGGGTAGCGGCTCCCTGAAGCCTACAGATCCTGAAGGTTATAGGAAGCTATTTGAGAAGCTATATAAGAGGATCGTCGAGACAGATGCTATGGCTAAATACCACTATACAGGGACTCCGGCGAATATAATGGTCTTAAACGAGATCGGTGCCCTTCCTACAAGGAATTTCAGGGAATCCAGGTTTGAATATGCAGAGGATATCTCAGGGGAGAGAGTTGGAGAGACACTGCTTGAAAGGAAGGTTTCATGCCCTCTATGCCCTATAGGATGTATGCATATAGCTAGGCTTAGATTAGAGTTCGCTAGAGGCTATGAGTATGAGCCTATCGATGTCTACTACAACTATGAATCTATGTATGCTTTAGGTACGAATCTATGCCTGAAGAATCCTACAGATATACTGAGGCTTATATATACGGCGAATCTATACGGGTTCGATACGATGCTTCTAGGAAACGTACTTGCATGGATGACTGAAGCATATGAATCGGGGTTGATAAGCGATAGAGATACGAACGGGTTGAAGCTTAATTGGGGGGATATCGATGCATACCTAGATGCTGTGAAGCGTATAGCCTACGGTGATGGGGATCTATACATCTACGCGGCTCAAGGCTTGAAGCAGCTGACCGACATATATGGTGGAAGGGATTACGCTATGCAGATAGCCGGTAACGGTATACCCGGATATCACACCGGCTATGCTTCGATACTAGGATTTCTAGTAGCTTCACGTCATTCGCATAATAGTAATGCAGGCTACGATATAGATCAGCAGGCTTTGAAAAAGCCTTTCACCGATGAGGAGCTTGTCGATAGGATCGCGGCGGAGGAGGATTGGCGTAATATCCTCGTAAGCCTGGTTGCATGCATGTTCTCTAGGAGGGTGTACACCCCGGATCTAGTAGTGGAAGCTCTTAGGACAGTAGGATTCGATTACGGTGTAGAGGAGCTTATGGAGATCGGGAGGGAGATATACATGGATATATACGGTTTGAAATCTAAGGAGGGGTTCGATCCAAGAAGGATCTATATACCTAGAAGGCTGTTTGAAACGCCTTCAGCTACAGGCATATTATCCGAGGAGAGGTTTAGAAAACTCCTAGAGTTGTATATGGAGAGGAGGTTTAAACCTTCCAGTACTTAGCTAGGAAGCTGGGTATATCCGAAGAGTCTCTAGGACCTACCAGTACCTCCCATCCGGTTAGATCCTCAAGCTCCCCCTTAAGCCTAGCCGCTAAGCCCGGTATTATCACCTTACGATGTGAGACCTTCTCGGAGACCTTGTACTCCTTCATAGCTTCAGCTATCTTCTCGGCTGTAAGCTTACGCCCGGCTACGGAGGATTCTACGGATAAGCCTTCGGTATCGACTACTAGTAAGTAGCAGTTAAGCCTAGCGGATTCTATGTCTGAAGCTACCGTGAAGTATGTTAAAGCGAAGTTCGTAGTTACGAGGAGGGGGGATTTATCATCGGGGGATCCGAACTCTCTAAGTCCGGGTTCTACGCTTACAGGTTTAACCGGGTCTGTATAGATGTTCTCCCTAAGTATGAGGTTTGGAAGTAGTTGCCATACCTCGAGTCCATGGATTATAGCTATATCAGCATATCTAGCTATCATCATAGCGGTGATTATAGCTTCCATCCAGCCGGCTTCCTCTGCTTTATCCTTGAGATCTTCATCAACCCATACGGCTGCAGGTATAGCTAGGAGTGGATAGCCTGACAACCTATCACCCTGCCTGCATGCAAGCCATCTTAGGAGGGTGAAACTATTCACGGTGTAGGCTAATCCTTCACCTGTATACGTACCTGGATCTAGTACAAGCTCATCTATACCTTCACTGTTTAAAGCTTTGACGAGGCCTCTAAGCTTCGCTAGATTCCCAGGAGCTGATGCTACTATGGGGCATCTATACATCTTAGCTAGCTCAGCTACATCCTTCCAGTTATCCTCTGTAGCCGCGTATATTAGAGGTCTTCTATCACCGATCCTTATCAGAGCTGCTTCCAATGTTTCTGGATCGAGGCTGCATAGTATGATCGGTAGATCCGTAAGCTTAGATACCCTCTCAGCTATATTCTGGAATTTAGTTGGATTACCAGATCTACATCTTAACGCTAAAGCGTTAAGTCTAAGCTCACGCCCTATATAGGTGTACCTGAAACTCTCGATAAACTTCACCCTAGATTCCAGATCGGATTCACCTATATCATCCCATACATCGACGGCTATAACTGTAGGATTCATATACCGCAGCTCATGTCTATGCAGTACGAGTTTACCTCCAACCCGAACCTCCCTACCAGGTGGACCGAAGGCTACCTCTAATACCGGAGGTCTTAAGATATCCTTAAGCTGAGCTAGGTTATCCTTGTATCGCTCCTCTTCGAATAATGGTTTACACTCTTCAAGCCTTGCAGTCCTCTCTACAAGCTTAGCCGAGAATCCTAGGCATGTGGATACCCCGCATCTACCGCAGTTAAGTCTAGGTAGAAGCTTATATACATCCATCGGGCTGAGCCTCTTAGCCATCTACATCCCTCCTAGCCAGTCGGGTACACCCTTAACCGGTGTATCCCATCTACCGTGAAGCCATGAGATAACCTGCTTAACAGTCTTTATCGCTAGAGGATGCATCATTATGAATAGATCGCATCCAGCTAGGAGGAGGGTTAACGCCGTAACCGTCTCCCAGATAGGGCCTCTAACCTCTCTAGGTCCGAGCTCAGGTGCTTTAAGCCATGCTTCACGTGCACCCCAAGCATTACTCGTACCAGACAGCATCGGGAGGGCTAGTTCACTATCGCCCATAAGCCCTGCTATACGTATACGCTCCATAACCGAGAACGCATACTCTATACCGTAGCCTAGCGGGGCTGAGGTAGGATCTATAACGATACGCTCCGGTGGAAGTACCTGTAGTAGAGATCTATCTAGATCCCTCTGAAGATTTAGATCTAGGGAGGCCCATGCTACTACGTTATGCCCGTAACGTTTAGCAGCTTCGGCTATAGGTTTAAACCTATCCTCAGGCGATGGTATCGAGCTTAAGAGAAGTCTTTCACCCTCGAACGTAGCCGCGACCTCTGTTAGAAGCTCCACATCCTTAATAGGATCACCTGAGCCTCCAACCATAACCGGTGAATCTACAGCTTGAAGGACGTTTTCCACAGTTTTCACAGCTTCCCTTACAGGTGTATCCTTTATCGATGGATCCGTACTAGTTAACTCGAGGGTCACCATATCTGCACCAAACTTATCGACGTATAGCTTAGCCCATTCAGCCGGGTCATCCATAGCATCCCCGAATTGATCCTTCAAAGGCTTAGGTAGAGAGAGCTTCCAATCGAACACATCCCCGGAGACTACCGGCGGATTCGGGTTTAGAGCTGAGAAGCTGTAGAAGGGCATGGTTACCTCCCCGCCTATGACTATAACCCTATCTCTAGATCCGCCTTCAGACTTAGTAGCACCTATCCTAACCTCAGCTATACGATTCGTAAACATCACTTCAGGCTTAGGAAGCTCCTCTAGAAGCTCTACTGCTTTAGCCTCGGTAGGTTTAGCGGCTTCTAGTATAGGTCTAATCACCGGAGCGACGCCTGTTATATCGAGTTGAAGCTCGGAAGCTTCTAAGCTGAAATCCTCGAATTCCACCTCTTCTGATCCCGATAATAGCTTCAAAAGCCATTCTAAGAATGACTCTCCAAGATCCTTTCTACGCGTAGTCAACCCTGCTCACCGATTCTAACCCTTCTAACGATAACCTTCCTAGCATAGATCTTAGCATCTTTGAACGTTATCCTGAGAGATACACCAGGTCTAGCCGTAGGTACTACAGCTTCAACGGAGGGAATGGAGACAGTTGGCACCTCAGGCTTAGCTTCAACAGCTCTAACTTCTTCAGGTTTAGCTTCGATAGCTGGAGCTGGCTTAGCAGCTTTAACCCAACGTCCAGCTATCGGGTGGCCCTTCTCCTCAAGCCATCGTTTAAGCTCATCCACATTCGATACATCCTTCTCCGTAGCTATCTTATCTAAGAGTTCATTTGGTACGAAGCCTTTCACTCTCTCCTTAACCGCCGATGGCATCCATACAACCCTCTCCCACCCTCCATCCGCTTGTAGGAATTTCGATGATCTAAGATACTCTATCGATATACCGTGGAATCCGTCAACCTGCCTCCCTCCAGCCGTAGCATCCGCTAGAGCTGCGAAGGTAAGCCCGTTAACGGTAGGCCCTTTGAAATCCCTATGGACTATACCTATACCGTCAACCTCGGGTATGTAGAATGCTACTCCTTCGAAGCATCCGCAACTTGTGTGAGGATAACCGAACATGGTGTAGAGGTATACACGTTCTATAGCTCCAAGTGAACGCGCCTTCGCCGCTTCGTTGATGCCAGTATATTCGCCTCTAATAGGATCTACAAGTTCACCTTTAGGTATAGGGAAGATAGGACCTTTAGGATCTATACGTGCAGCAGCTCCGCAGTCGAACCAGCTCATAGCTCCGCAGTTAGAGTATCTTTGAGGTGTTATTATGCATACGTGGGTAGGCGCGAAGCTCTGGCATAGAATGCATCCATAGAATGTATCCACTTCTTCATCCTTCAACCCTCTAGCTCTAGAATCCCTAGCTTCATAGACCTTCATAGCTTCCTCCCACATCTCGGCAACTCTATCTGGATCTGTTATGAATGTAACTTGCATCTTCTCTATAATCGGAAACTCTGATTTGAATAGGCGTATCAATACAAGGCCTAGGTATTTGAAGCTGTTAAGACCTTTATTGTAGCTAGCCTTGCTGAGTCTACACCATATATCATACCTCTGATTGAGATGCATGAATCCCTGTATATAGTTGAGGTATTCGTGTATACGTCTTTCGAAAACTCCCTCCAGATCCTCTGAGAGCTGACTCCCAGCTACCTCTACGTAGATACCAAGCCTATAGCTTCCACCCTCCTTAAGTTGGGAGATATCTGGACCTACCACCGATATCTTTCCATCCTCAATCTCCTCCAACGGTTTAACTCTTAGAAGCTCGAACTTCTTATCGATCCTAGGGCCTCCAAACTCTACGTACATATCATCCCTACGGATCCGCTCACCTTCATAAGCTATACCTACATCTACAGGTATATCCTGAAACATGGACATAGACTACATCACCTCAAACTATCAGAAACCTTCCTAATAAACGAATACCATTCATCACCTTTAACGTTAGGTAGAGACCAAGATGCATGAGGCTGATAATACGGATCTAAACTGATAGTGGATAAACCTGGAGCGAAGTGTTTAAGTCCGGATAACACCAGCCATAACGTTATATACGGAAATCCTATGAAAGCTGCTAGATCATATCTTCCAAACCCATCGAAACCAGTCCAACCAGTATCCCTCAATCTATCTCCAAGCTCATATACAGATATAGACGCAGCTACAGGTATACCTGTATCTTCAAGCTTAGATGCAATATTCCTAGAAGCGGCAACCGTAAATAGCCTAGTCGAGTATAGAATGCGGATAAGCTCTATAGTATCGATACCCTCCACCCTATCTAGAGCCTTCGATCCTGTAACGAGGAGTCTACGATTAGCTCTCCTCAATACGGCTACTAACGCTTCAGGTCTAGAAAGGATAGCAGCCTTCTTAGGTCCAGGTATCTCCGCCGTAGCCCAAGGCTCAGGAAATCTATACATAGACATGGATATTCACCTCTTCCTGATAAGCCTCGGTAGGAGTGTCGGATCAGGTATAGTCGTCTCCCTCCACCCTTTCTCCTTGAGAAACTCCAGGACCTCGGATTTCAGCGTTAGAGGTATATCCGCCTCCCTCCTCACGTATAGATGCAAATCGTCTGGTAGACAGCCGAAGAACTTTTTACTCAAATCTATGTAGTGTGAAAGCTTTATAGCTCTACCTTTACTCGTATCGTTAGGTCTCATACATAGTTTAGCTATCATAACTATAGCCTCCTCCTTACTCTCAGCGGCTACGAAGAGATGCTCCGGAGCTGGACCTACATACACCCTTTCACCGGTTCTGGCATCGTAGGCATACCATGACTTTTCATCCTCCTTACGACCTAGTAGGAAGCGTCTATACTTAGCTCCGTGAGGGCCTACTAGAACCGGTATACCTAGACGCCAGAATCCTGCGGCTATAGCCGCAGCTTTCTGACTCATAGCCCCCCAAGCTACACCTACGGCTCCAACTCTATTTAGTATATAGTCGGCTATCTCCTCGTAGTTAGCTCTAAGATTCCTCTTAGCGAATATAGCCGCTATCTTTACCGCGGCGCCAGCTATATGGCTATTCGATACGCAAGAGCCTACGTTCACCAACCCACCTGCATCGAATGCCCCGCTATACTTCTCGTACAGCGATCTGCCCTCCTCATCCTTAGCCATAGCTAGCGTCATAGCAGCGCACCCGGAAGCTACGACGATATAGTTCCTCTTCAGGAACTCCTCAGCCATCTCCACTATCTCACGTCCACCGTTATAGTAGTTCGGGCATCCTACGAAGGCTACTACTCCAGGTATCTCTCCGAAGACAATGGGTCTACCGACATTCCTTATCTCCACATCCTGTATAGGTCCTCTACCTACCCTTATCTTGAACCTCTCGTTCCGCCATATCTTCCTAGCACCCTGAACTATGACGCTATGTACAGGTATCCTCTGGGGGCATGCCTCTTCGCATTTACCGCATCCTATACATACCTCATATAGGTATGCGAGAACGTTGAAATCGCCTTTAGAAGCAGCGTTCATAGCTTCAGCGATAGGTAGATTATTGGGGCATACTCTCTCGCAGAATCTACATCCTCTACACTTGGAAGCGAGGATCTTCAACTCTTCATCCGATGGCAGCGCTCTGATCTTCTGCCTATAGGGGAAGATCTTTAGAGCGGTTTTAACAGCTAGCTCTCCAATCCTATCGGGATCTAGGAATAGAACCCCTTGCATAGATCCGCTTACAAGCTTATCGACTATCAGATCTACGTGTTCACCGGTAGCATCTGGTAGACCCATACACTTCTCCATAGAGGTAGCTATGAGGGGGGCCTTCACCCTAGCAGCCTCGAGTAATATATCCGCTCTTATACATTGCTCATCTACTACTACGACATCTGGTAGGCCGCTCCTGATGAATCTCAACTGCCATGAGAGGGGCCCGACTATTTTAGCAGTAGGGTTATATCTAGCTACATCGTGAGCTGTACAGCATATCCCCGCAACCTCGACTGCACCATACATTTTATTCCCGGTTAGATAGTCTACTATCGAGGCAGCCGATGGAACATTATGACCTACCACTAGTATAACCGGTTTATTTTGATCGATAGCCCCTAAGCCTATCTCCGTAAGAGGAGCCTCAGGATCACCCTTCGGATACCCCAGAGCGACTATTTGCGCTATATCGGCTACCTCCATAGCTACGTGATCGAGCATACCTGCATGGAACACTTTAGATTCGAAATCGATCCAGCTATCTTCCTGACCTGTATGTGTAGCTGCAAGGAGGGAGACTATCTGCTCCTCGACATAGCTTAAAGCATCCTCTAGATCCCCTAAGATCCTAGGCTTTATACCGCATACGAGCCTGGTTATAGGTGCTTCAATATATATGTTACCGCCGAGGTCTATCGGGTGATCCCTACCGTACCGTGATATGAGGAGTTCGAGGAGATGTCTAGCATGACTGGTATGGGTGGCCGCACCTATGCAAGCTGCTAGGAGGACTATACGGGATTGCTGTGCGGGCATATCTATACCGCATGCCCCCCTCTTACCTCCGGTTAGATCACACTTACCCATCGTACATAGGCAGCATAGATCACAGAAGGGCATATAGAACGGTTTATACCTCTCTAGGAGTATATGATCCCAGCGTCTGAGATCTGTTATCGAGGGGAAGGGTGTAGGTCCAAGAGGCTCCTCCCATTCTTCGAGTACTCTTCCGAAGGATATTTCAAGCCCTTCAGCTTGGAGTATATCCGATACAAGCTTCTTAACTCTAAGGTTAAAATCCCTTCTAGACATAACGTTTCTATCTAAGCATTATTCAGAGGAGGATTGGATAAGTTAAGAGTTCATTACGTAATGTTAATAGTATAGCTTACCCTCCATAATATATGATGGGTTCTGGGAGGATGTAGAGGGTGAAGCGTAGAGGATTCGTTATCTCTGTATCTGGTAAGGGTGGGGTGGGTAAAACCCTTCTATCAGTCTTACTCCTAAGAGTATACCTAGATGAAACAGATAAAACGGTGTTGATGGTGGATGGGGATCCAGCCACGAATCTACCGGATGCATTAGGTGTAGAGATTAAAGGTACTGTGGCAGATATAGCTGCCAAACTTAAAGACGATATAGAGATGGGTAAGATAGGCTACGCTTCCACTAAGAAGGATATACTGGAGGGATGGATATACGAGATACTACTGGAGAATCCTAGATTCGATCTATTAGCGATGGGTAGGGGGGAGGGGGAGGGATGCTACTGCAGCGTCAATTACATGTTAACTCTAATACTGACGAATCTCATAAGCAACTACGATGTGACGATAATGGATATGGAAGCCGGGTTGGAGCATATAAGTAGAAGGGTGGATAGCGATGTAGATATCATGTTCATAGTAACCGATAGATCACGTATGGGGTTTAAAACTGCGGCCAGGATAAAGGAGGTAGCGGAAGAGGTTCACGTGGATGTGAAGCGTATGATACTCGTAGGAAACTTATTCGATGAAGGGGATGAATCGATCCTGATAGAGTATGCGAGAAGTATAGGCTTAGAGTATGGAGGGTATATACCATACGATAGGAATGTATCTCTATACAATATGAAGGGTATCCCTATACTACGACTACCGAATGATAGTCCATCGCTACTAGCCGTTAAATCTATGGCTAGAAGACTCTCCATACTCTAGAGATCTCACGAATACTGGGATATCCCTAGCTTTAACAGGTCCTACCACGACGTTAAACCCTACTGCTTCGATCTCAGGTTTGATATGCGAAGCTAAACCTGGAAGTACTACGAGCACTTCACGTGGATCTATCCTATCTCTATGAGCTTGGATAGCTTCGACTATCTGTTTAGCCGTGAATTTACCTCCACCTATAGCTGAAGCTACGGATAATCCACCGGTATCGACAGCTAAGATCCAGCATTCTATACCGGATACCTCGAGAGCCTTCCTAACTATGTAGAATGTTAACGCATAGTTCGAGGTTACGATTACAGGCGACGACTTAGATGGTATGCCGACCTCGTAGAGACCTGGATCTACAGTCCTAGGCTTCTTAGGATCCATGTATAGGGATTGCTTGAAAACTAGTAGGCCTTCAACTCCCTCCCTAGCTATCGATCTAGGTAGTACTAGTATGGATGCGTATCTGAGGAGGACTGCAGCTAGGATAGCTATGCATCCGTACGGATGCGTAGCTTCACCTACATCTACCAGTATGGGGTAGCCGAACTTCCTATCCCCCTCTACACTCCTCACCCTTACACTCGAAACGTATTTTAAAAGCTTCCTAACATCAGGATATCGGATACCTATAATCACTCTATCTAAACCCATCCCTTCGATCCTAGTTAAAGCTTCTTCCAGCGGATCTATGCTATCCACCATTATTACGATGGGGTAGTCTCTTATGGATCGCATTCCCGCAAGCTCCTCTATGGACATGGTTGAGGGGTCGATCATAACGGCGGGCTTCTCATCCCTCAAGAATTTTAAAGCTGAATCGTAGGCATCCATGCTACTAGCTTTCAGTATGAGAGGCTTATCTGTAACTTTACGGATAGCTGCTAATCTATCCTCTACAAGCTCTGGGGGTAACATCTTCAGGTCTACTATATAGAGATCTACAGATAGCTTTGAATCCATACGCTCTAATACGATCGACTCTACGTATGAAACCTTACCAGTTATCTCTGTATGATTCAACGTTAGATCGATAGGATAAGCTATCCTAGCTTCCCTCCTGAAACCGCCATCATGTCTGAATAAGCCTTCTTCACCTCCAACCTCTACCGTGATCTTTGATGAAGCTATAGCTACAGGTCTTACCGGAGGCATGATTAACGCGAATATCCGAGCTCTAGATTGAGGTGTGAGGAATGGGCATAAATCTGGTGTAGCTTCACCGCTAGCAAGCTTAGCTGCGAACGCTAGGCATGTAGTTACACCGCATCTACCACAATTACGTTTAGGTAGAAACCCGTATATATGTATGGGTTGAACTTTTCTCGACAAGGATTATCCCACCGTAGATAGCATGCCTATGAGCCTCCTAGCGTGTAGGAAGGCTTCTGGGTCAAGGAGTACTATGAGATCGGCTGAGGCTAGGATGTAAGCTGAAGCTGAGATTAGCTCCCACACCATACCTCTATATATGGATAAGCCGTCCATATAGATTTCAGGTGAATCCCAAGCTTCCCATGTGAACGCAGCTATAGGTATAGAGAGTAAGGGGTCCCCCCTACCGTACAGTAGCTTAGCCTGCTCTACGAGGTTGTATGTATCTTCAAGTCCTAGTCCAAGCCCCGTTGATGCTATATCGAGTAGTATACGTTCCCGCGGTAGACCTGCATCTACTATAAGCTGTATAAGCTGCTTAGCTTGATTGATATCCGTAGTAGATCTAGCTAGAAGATTCTGCTTATAGATGGATGCTAGAGCGGCATACGTTCTATAGTTGCCTATATCGACGGGGCCTATTATAAGCTCATCAGCTCCAACTTTCTCGACTATACCCTCGAAGATCATCCTATCGAAAGCGGATCCCTCCCCTAGGATCATCAGCGGCTTACCGATCCTATCGATTATCGATAGGCATATCTCCACATAATCCTCTAAGTCGCGGGGTTCTCCATGTCTCGGAAGCGTTACGCATAGAATATCCGGGTTGAATCTATGATGTAAATCTAATGCTAGCTTATCGATACTACTCGTCTCCAATCCTCTAGCCTTAAAAATATACGTATGGATACCGGCTGGATCCAACGGTACGGTTAGAGCTAGAAGCGGGGGATTCCAGCTTTCTAAATCTAGCGAGAATCTATTAACTTTAACCTCGATCTTATCTATACCGTCATGTTTAAGAATCATAGCGGACACCGTTAGAAGGTTAGTATAGGTGGAAGCTCTAGGACTGGATGCCTAACTTTAACAAGCCATTCTAGAAGCTCATCTAGGGTTTTAGCTGTATACTCATCGGCTATCTTCTCAGGTAAATCCGGAATACCCTCCTCGATACATCTAGCTTTAAACTCTCTATCTAAAGCTTCCTTAAGGGATCTAGGCATCCATACTATACGCTTTAATCCACCATCAGCTTTGAAGTATTTACGGCTTAGTATCCATCTACGTGAATGCCCTAGGAATCCAGACATCTGTAGACCGCTTATCATACCTGCGATACTAGCGAACGGTAGACCGATAGGTGTTTCACCCCTATAGCTGTAATCCGCGACCATGATACCGTTGCATTCCGGTATGAAGACGGATATACATTCAAAACTAAGCGTAGATGTCGTAGGATAGGAGACTAAACTGTATAGGGATATCCTATTCACAGCTCCATGGGTAATCTGGGATACAGCTCTATCTAAACCATCCCATTCACCCTTCGATGGATCTATAGGCTTACCCCTCTCTACAGGCCTGATACCTGAAGCCTCCCCTTTAAGCTCGTATGCTATCTCAGCATCCATATATGTCACGGTACCACAGAGGCCGGGTCTCTCCGGTGTTACTACGCATACATGGTTCGAGAGGAAGCTCTGACATATACTGCATATATAGTATCTCTCAACATCCTCATCGGATAGCCCTATTAGCCTACGATCCCTCTCGCCGTATATACTCCTAGCTATCTTGAGAAACTCGTTAACCCGGCTTTCATCCGTATATATCTTAACTTGGATTTTATCGATGATATCGCCGTATAACCTCTTCAACCCTATGTAGAGCATGCATCCTAGATGTTTAAGCCTGAAACCCTTATCGAAACCCTTTCTAGTTATCCTTATCCACCCGGAATCCCTCTGACCAACATGCCAAGTCTCCTCACCGTAATTCACTATCCTATGGATACTCCTCTCGATTATAGGCTCGTATTCACGTTTCATCCTAGCTCCAGCCACCTCTACTAGTATACCTAGAGGCTGTATCGATCCTTCGGGCATGGAATCTATATCAGGTCCTATAACTTCTACACGTCCATCTACAACCTCCTCAAGCTTACGCGATAATACGAGTTCGAAGTATGGTTTCACGCTGCCGAACTCTACATAGACATCTCTATCCCTCACACTCTTACCTTCATATATACTGCTGAAGCCTATCGGAAGCTCCTCTAGGAGGATCGTTATACCGAGCTTACCGCATATCGTGGGTATTATATCATCGATCCTATCTACGTAGACAACCCTACCTTTATCGCAGGTTATATCAGCTAATACAACCGTATGTAGTCCTAAATCAGAGATAGCATCAAGTATCGCATCAAAACTCTTCGAGGTAGAGAGGATAGCTACTCCTACATGCATCCTCCTCTCTAGGTATTTTGATAGACTATCGCGATCGAGGGACCCGGTCGAAATCGATAGGAGCCTCGCAGCTAAACCTAGAGAGTATACCAGCCCATCGATAGGATTATCCGCTACGTAGCGTATCAACCCCCTCCTCCCATCTATCACGAGTCCACCGTCGATTACCTCTCGAAATCGATTAGATACGACTAATACTATGAAGCCTAGCCGTTGAGCTTTAGATAACACCCTCTCTAAAGCTAAAGGGTCATCCCCTAAGATTATAAGTAGTCCTGGAGCTGCACCTGAGATCAGCTTGAAAGCATAGCTTCTAGCTTCACTATCATCCACCGGCTTTATGGATGATCGAGAGGTAGTGAAGTATAGTAGACTCTTCAACTCATATAACGATAGTATAGCTAAGCTCCTAATCGACGGTTCTGGATGGGATAATAGCTTAATGGCGTAATCCAGGATTACTACGAGATCGTCTACACTGGATGCGGCTTTACCTAGAAGTATACTAGATAGCGTTAAAGGGAAACGCTTCATACAATCCTCTATAGCTTTAGAGTATCTATCTCTAACGATATCCAACAACCCGTCTAGCTCTTCTACGAGGAGATCTACGCGATTCCTAGATTCTAGATCACTAGATTTCAAGCTATTCGATAAGTATAGATGCCCGGCGCTTGATGTAAACATTTCTTTTGTAAAGTCTAGAGCTATACATAGATGAAATTCGATACATTATCTACGAATCTAGCATCAGAAAATTAGATTTAATATCAGAAGGCCAACCACTATAACACTCCATAACATCCTAAAATTTCTAAGACAATTCTAAACCTAGCTATGAATTCCACACATCCCTCCACTCCTATGAACAAACTATCATGATATGGTGGCAGTACCGAGGAGTGGCTGAAAACCTAGCAGGACAAGGGTAAGATTTAAGAGATCTACCGAACTCCACAAGAATGGAGAGCGGTGGATTCGTAATGAAAGTCGGAACCGTATTCTGGCATAGGAACGGAGCCTCCTTCATAGAGGAGTTCGATTTCTACAGGGATGCAGGGTTCGACGGGGTTGAGGTTACGATATCGGAGGCTTCCGAACCTATACAGCCTCTCTCTGCGAGAGGATACTTGAGGATAGAGAGTTTATTCGATGATGCTGAGAAGCTCCTCGAGGCTAGCCGTAAGACGGGGTTGGAAGTGCATAGCGTTAGAGGTGGATTGCTATGGAAGTATCCGCTTAACTCTCCAGATCCAAGCGTCAGAGATAAGGCTTTCAGAATCGTGGAGAAGGGGTTAGAGGTGGCTAATAGGCTTAGAGCTACGAGTCTACTCTTAGTACCGGCCGTTGTGACCGAGGATACACCATACGAGGAGACATACCAGCTAGTCCTACAGACTATTAGAAGGCTATCTAGGAAGGCTGAAGAGGAGGGGGTATACCTATGCATAGAGAACGTGGAGAATAACTTTCTATTAAGCCCGCTTGAGATGCGTAGATTCGTAGATGATGTAGGAAGTGATATGGTGGGAGTATACTTGGATGTAGGGAACGTACTAGCTAGATATCAATCATATCCTCAACACTGGATAAGGATACTAGGCGGAAGGATAAAGAAGGTACATTTGAAGGACTACTCTGAGAGGACGAAGAGTATAACATACATCCTCCAAGGAGATGTAAACTGGCCTGAAGTTATCAGAAGCCTGAAAAACATAGGCTACAAAGATTATCTAACAGCTGAACTACAACCGTATAAATTGCTTCCAGAAAAATTCTTCAAGCATTTAGCAGAAATAATAAGAGAATTAATTATCTCATCGTAAAATAGGGGGAGTACATGAAACGGGTTTTCGTAATCGGGTTAGATGCGCTCTCACCGAAACTTGTCGAAAGGTTTGCGAATGAAGGTGTATGCCCAAATTTCAAGTGGATCATGGATAATGGCGGTTTCTCTAAAGCTCTTCCAGCTATCCCAGCGCAAACCCCTGAGAATTGGACTACCATAGCAACGGGGTCTTGGCCTGGGACTCATGGAATAGCCGTCTGGGGTAGGCATAGTTACGGTGAAGCTGTTATGGAGAGGCATGGAGATGAAGCTATGTCCTCAAACCTCTGTAAGGCTGAATACCTTTGGGAAGCTGCTGCAAGGCAAGGTTTAAGAAGCATCCTACTATACTTCGTAGGTTATCCGCCGACAACCAATATAACAATCCATGTAGACTGGTTCTGGAGACCTGGGCTATTCTACTTTGAAATATGCCCGAACGCCTGTTACGTCCACGGCATCTCACAGCATACACGTAAAGAAGGAGGATTTCAAATCATTCCCGTCGAATTTAGAAGGGCGGAATGGATTAATACGCCTAAGAGTTATAATCCTCCATTAGAAGCCAAGATAGAGGTTCAGCCTAAGCCTAAAGGTAGAGGTGTGACGTATTATGCTTTACTTTTAGATTCAGATGGATGTGGATATCAAGAACTACTCCTCTCGAAGGAGAGAGACGGATCCAAAGTTTTATGCTCTCTTAAAGAGGGCGAATGGAGTGGATGGTTGAGAGAGATTTTCATCGTAGAAGGTGAGGAGAAGGTTGGAGCTGTACGGTTTAAACTCGTTAAACTCTCTAGGGATGGAAGAGAGCTTATTCTCTATAGGTCTCAAGTATATCCTCTTTCCGGCTTTACCCATCCACCAGAGATTGGCGGTGAACTTACTGAAAAATTTGGACCCTACATTAACGAGGCGGTCTCTACAGCTTTCTTCGCCGGATTTGTCGATGAGAAAACCTTAGTCGAAGAGTTCGAGTATCAAATAAGGTGGATTTCTAATGCTGCTAGATATCTGATGGATAAGTATAATGCTTCCCTCTACATGATGCATTGGCACTTCATCGATGCATTGCAACATACGGTTCTAGGTATGGCTGATCCCGTCGGCGGAATGTATGATCCAGATAAGGCTGAGTGGGCTTGGCATCTCCTTAGATTGGGATACCAGATAGCTGATAGGCTTGTTGGAGAATTCTTGAGGTATCTAGATGAGGAGACATACTTAATCGTAGTCTCAGACCATGGGAATTCGCCGAACAGAAAAGTATATTCGATTCTGAAAGCTTTAGCTGATAGGGGATTAATAGAAGTAGAGGAGTATGAGGGGAAGCGACGCGTTAATTGGGCTAAAAGCAAAATCTTCATAGATCTAACAAATATTTATGTGAATTTGAAAAGCAGATATAAGATGGGCATAGTCGAAGATTCAGAGTATGAAGATATTAGGAAGGAGGTTATAGATGTGCTTAGAAGTTGTAAAGATCAGGATGGGGAATATGTAGTTGCTTTTGCTCTAAGAAGAGAAGACGCGTCTATAGTAGGGCTCTGGGGTGAACATGTAGGCGATATCGTTTTCGCTTATTCACCGGGTTTCACGTGGGGCCATATCCTTTTAGGTTCCGATGGTTCTGTAAGGGTTGGAGGTGCAAATCACGGCCCCCAGATACCTACAGCAGAAACAGAAATCTCATCAAACTATGCAACTTTCATGATCGTGGGGAAGGATATTAAGAAAGGTTATGTAAGACCTATCGATAGGGTTGGACCGGTCAAACTTGTGGATATAGCACCAACGATATCATACATATTAGGTATAAAGCCGCCAAGACATTGTCAAGGAAGCATACTTTACGACTTTTTCGAAGACTGGGATATATCAGATATGAGACGCGAATGGAGACCTATGAAGTTCCCAGAGAGATTGCCCCTTATAGGGGATGTAACGGATATTCTGTGATTAAAGTATTAGCTCGGCAGATGTCTCATAGAAACTATTTAAAATATTTTTAGTGCGAGTAAAGCCAGCAACAAACTTTTCTTTCATTTAAAACTATTTCTGGTGGTCTCTCCTTGAAGCATTTTTCTGTAGCATTCGCGCATCTATTTGAAAATTTGCATCCTAAAGCCTCAAACTCCTTAACTTCTAATCCTGAAAGTTTTATTTCCTCCCTCCATCTCAACTTCGGATTCGGCTTAGGGATGCTTTCTAGAAGAATTTTTGTATATGGGTGAAGCGGTTCCTCTAATACTTCCCTTGTATTCCCATATTCGACCATGCTTCCCCTATACATCACCATTATGTAGTCGCTTATATAGTAGGCGGTGGATAGGTCATGTGTAATATACATGATGGAACTATAAAGCTTTTCTTTAAGCTCGGAAAAAATGTTTAGAATACTCATTCTAAGAGTAGCATCAACCATAGAGACTGGTTCATCAGCAATTAATAGATGCGGCTTTGTTATCAAGGCACGTGCTATAGCTACTCTCTGAAGTTCACCACCTGAAAATTCATGCGGATATTTACCCTTAACCCTCTCAAAATCCAATCCAACGATACTGAATGATTCTTCGATGACTTTTTCGAGGCTACTACGATCTACTTCCAGATAACTTAGCGCAGTAGAATAAAGATACTCGTCAACTTTCCTTAGTGGATTGAATGATTCGTATGGGTTCTGGAAAATAGGTTGGACATCTTTTCTAAAATCTTTCCTCTCCTTCTTATTAAGCTTGAAGATATCCTTACCTCTATATAATATGCTACCGCTTGTTGGTTTTTCGATACCCAGTATCATTTTAGCCAACGTGGACTTCCCGCTTCCGCTCTCACCTACTATGGATAAAATTATTTTCTTATCATCCATAAACTTTAAACTTATGTTATCTACAGCTGTTAGTTTTTCTCCAAAATAAATACCTCCTATCTTGAATATTTTTGTGACATTACTAACATCTAATAATATATTGCTAGACACAGCTCTCACCCTAAACCATATGGCAGGCTACTAAACGGTTTGAATCAACATCTCTTAAGGGTGGTTCTTCCCTTCGACATATATCTTTTGCATAAGGGCATCTAGGATTAAACCTACAGCCTGGCGGAGGATTAATTAATGAGGGGGGTTTCCCGCTTAAACTTAGCTTTCTGGATTTATCCCCTATCTGCGGTAATGAATTTATAAGGAAATACGTGTATGGATGTAAAGGTTCCTCAAAGATATCTTCCGTAGAGCCAACTTCAATAATCTTTCCTGCATACATTATAAACATTCTTTGAGTAAGCTCCGCATGAACATTCATATCATGAGTAACCATAACTAACGTACTTTTTTGCTCCTTCTGTATCCTACCTAATAGCTGAATGATTCCTCTCTGTACAATGACGTCTAATGCTGTAGTAGGTTCATCTGCAAATATTATCTTCGGCTGCAATATCGTAGCTAACGCTATAACTATTCTCTGCCTCATACCACCACTTAGCTGATGCGGGTAAGATGTTAAAACTTCTATAGGTAAACCGAGACTATCTAGATATTTCGCAATACTTTCTTCGATTAGCGTTTTATCAAAAGTTTTAGTTTTATGTTTAATTAAATTAATAAAATGATCCTTGATACGCATAGTAGGATTAAGAGAGCCCATAGATCCTTGTGGTATGTATGCTAAATAATTTCCCCATATGTTTTCTAATTCTTTTTCACCAAGTGAAAGTATGTTAATTACTTTATTTCCTAAATCATATATAATTTCACCGCTATATACATTAAGAGGTGGAGAAATTAAACCGTATAGCACCTTAATTAGAGTGGATTTTCCACATCCAGATTCGCCAGCTATACCAACTATTTCATTTTGTTTTAATGAAAAATTTACTCCATCTACAGCATATACATTATATTCGCTATATAATTTATGGATTGTATAATACGCTCTTAAATTACGTACGTACATAATATTTTCTTTACTATGCAAGATGGATCACCTCAAACGAGTA
>Ga0185307_1000064_pt1 | contig 72440 bp, 78 predicted proteins | sample LHCtaG_FD_128010 | JGI IMG/M metagenome (GOLD analysis project Ga0185307, IMG submission 128010) | Hot spring microbial communities from Little Hot Creek, USA to study Microbial Dark Matter (Phase II) - LHC4sed_matched (SPADES... | ecosystem: Environmental > Aquatic > Thermal springs > Hot... | reverse complement strand
GTTCAGAATTAATGAATTTATTGACGTACTCTGCCCAAGGACTTAAGTCAGGCTCTACGTAATTGAGTTTCAGCTTCTCAGCTAAAACCCTAGTTAATCCCTGAGCGTGGAGTTTCAAGGGCACCTCATAAATAACTTCTACGTCTGGATTGCTGAATATATGTGTTGCGGGCAGGTTTCCGAAAAGGGAGAGCTTCCTGCGAGCATCCTCAGTTAATGGGGTGGAAGACCTAGCAACCAACACGTCCGGCTGAATACCTATCCTCCGTAACTCTTGCATGCTATGTTGCGCGGGCTTCGTCTTAAGCTCACCTGAAGTAGATAATCGTGGAACTAAGACTACGTGCGTGAAGAGGACGTTCTCAGGACCTCTCTCAAGTCTTAACTGCCTCGCTGCCTCAAGGAATGGAAGTCCCTCTATGTCTCCAACGGTCCCCCCAATCTCCACAACGGTCACGTCACTACCGTACTTCCTAGCCACGAGTTCTATCTGGTGCTTTATCTCGTCAGTAACGTGAGGGATTATCTGGACGGTCTGCCCGAGGAAATCCCCCCTCCTCTCCTTCTCAATAACTATGCTGTATATCTTGCCAGTAGTTATGTTATTATCTTTAGATAAGTTAGTGTCTAAGAATCTCTCGTAGTGCCCTATATCCAGATCAGTCTCACCACCATCCTCAGTCACGAAAACCTCGCCATGCATGTAGGGATTCATGGTCCCAGCATCTACGTTCACGTACGGATCTATCTTAATCGCCGTGACTGAATAACCCATAGACTTAATCAGTAAGGCTATGGAGGCCGCCGTAACCCCCTTACCCAAGCCTGAGAGAACTCCTCCAGTCACGAAAACGTATTTACCCACGAAATTCACCTCACGTTCTCTGAACCACTCCTTAATTCCCTAACTCTTAAAGCTGTTTTAAGAGGTTCTTTAAGTACTTGAGGTATGTACTTGAGTATGTTTGTGGGCGATGATTTACCCTCAATCAAGTAAGCCAACTCACCGGCAACGGCGTTAACGAAGGCAGCTATGGAAGCAGCTCTAAACGGGTCTCCAGCCCTCACTAGCGAAGTCGCTGTAAGACCTGTCAGCACGTCACCGGTTCCGCCGCAACTCATGTCTTGATGACCTACACCAGTACGTAATTTGAGGTTGCCGTCAGGTGACATTATAACGTCCACATAACCCTTCAAAATCAAGGTCGTCTTATAGCGTTCCACTATGTTTCTAGCTACGCTAATCCTGGTCTCAATACTATCCTCAGATATGAGGCGTGCTGGCTCCACCCCCATGAGTAAGGCAGCCTCACCTAAGTGGGGTGTTATGATGGATACCACCCCCGCTAGATCTTCCTGACTAACTAGCTTTAGAGCGTCAGCATCTAAGACCACGGGCTTCCTGCTCTCACGAGCCACAGACAGCAAAGCCTTAACGAAACCTCTAGTCTCCTCCCTAACGCCTAAGCCAGGCCCTGAGACCAAGACGTCGACCTTCTTAACTACTCCTAAAACCTCCTTAAGTGAGTCCTTAGTTAAGTAATCACCCTCTAACGGCAACCCTATGATCTCGGGTGAAAACCTAGATGCGAGCACATACTCAGGAGCCGCTAAGTAAACCAGGTCGGCTCCCGCAACCCACGCACCAAGAGCTGTCAGCCACGGAGCCCCCACATACTCCTTAGAACCCGCGATGACCAAGACCCTACCACCCTCACCTTTCCTAGCCTTAACGTCTTTCTTTCTAAACCAGACCTCCACGTCTCCCGGACCAACAACCCTCAACGCGTTAGGCGGTAACCCTATATTCACGATCACCAGCTTGCCGAGTACCTCAGGAGCTTTAAGAAGTCCCGGCTTAGGAGCTACTAGAGTAACCGTGACATCCGCTCTAACAACATCACCCGGTACCTCACCAGTATCCGGGTCAAGCCCTGAAGGGATGTCTATCGCTACCTTAATCCCCCTAGAACTATTTATAGTTCTTATCGCGTCAGCGTAGAGATCTTTAGGAGCACCCTTAACACCTATCCCTAAGAGCCCGTCAATCACCACATCGTAGTCTAGGGAAACGCCTGGCTTGTAGTCCTGGAGCACGACGTTGTGTTGATTCTTAAGTATCTCAAGGTTTGCCTTAGCGTCCTCATGCCTTACGACCCTCGAGACTAGGTAGACGTGGACCTCATAGTCATCGCTTGCTAAGTGTCTGGCGGCAACGAAGGAGTCCCCGGCTTTACCGCCGCTACCGGCGATTATGGCAACCTTACAAGGCTTGCTGCTCGTCAGGTCCTTAACCACCCTCGCTACGCCGGCCCCCGCGTTCTCCATGAGGATCCTCGTGCCGACGCCCCAGAAGACGGAGTTCACGTCCGCGGCTCTTACTTCATCACTACTGAGGGTTCTCAACTCGCCCTACCTAATTATTATGACTACATGTTTTTAAGGTTATCCTAGACATGAAGAATAATATCAGGCTAGGTGATGTTGAGTACCGACGTACACGAGTTAGTTTTAATGAAGCCGCTGATGTTATCTAGACTTGACCTGAGCCGTGACACAGTACACGCTGAGCTCTTGAGAGAAGAACTCAGTAAATTCAGCGAGTTTTTCACAGCGGTCACCGGTAAGACCTTATGGAGTGTTCAGAAAACCTGGGTTAAGAGGATATTGACTGGGGAATCCTTTGCTTTAATAGCTCCTACGGGAGTCGGTAAATCAACCTTGCTTCAGGTGTACTCCCTCTACACAGCCTTCAAGGGTAAGCCAGCAATATATATAGTGCCGACAAAGTACTTAGCTAATCAAGTCTTGAAGGTCCTCAACGATCTTAATCCAGGAGGGGTTCAGGTACGTGACTCAGGAGCCATTAAGTCTTGTGAGAACCCCTCGGGAAAAAGGGTTGACGTAATAACACACGCGTTTCTCCACAGAAACAAGAATCTATTCGAAGGTGTCAGGTACTACTTGGCAGTAATCGACGATTTCGACGCATTGCTAAAGTCTTCCTCATTAATGAACACAATACTAAGCTTAGTAGGGATTTCTGAGGAGCCTATTAAGACAGCCCAGAAACTCGTCTTAGCTAAGAGGGAATTACTTTACTATAGGTATAGCGGGAACACGGATAAAATCAGCGAGATACTCAGGAACATAAACGAGTTGGAGTTAAGTCTTGGTAAAAGCCTTAACTACGTCGGCGTAGGCCAGGTCTTAATAGCTAGCGCGACAGGGAGAGGGAAGGGGGAGAGGGTAAAGATACTGCGTGAGTTGCTGGGTTTTGAGGTAGGATCCATAACCGACTACTTACGGAACATTGTGGAGGTCGCTGAGCCTATAACGAGTGTGGAGCTTGAGGAACTCCTCAAGAAGTTGCATAGGGGGACCCTATTGTTCGTGAGTAAGGATATGGGCATGGAGAAAGCGAAGGAGATAGCGTCAAGCCTTGCTAGCTCAGGCTTGAGGGTCTTAGTAGCCGGTAGTAGGAGAGCTATAGATAGGTTGAGGGAGAATAAGGTAGATGTTTTAGTAGGTGTTTCCAGTTATTACGGCATACTAACTAGGGGTCTTGACGAACCCCTCCACATCTACAACACTGTTTTCTACGGCATACCCAAGTTTAAGCTAGACCTGGACTCAACGTTGCTTAACCCGTTAACGCTGGTTAAGTTGATTAAGGAACTCCCCTCATACGGGTACCTCCCACGAGAGGAAGACAAGCAGTTAGTGAATAAGGTGTCTTCGCTGAGGCCGGGAGCTCTTAAAGTGCTCACTCACGGCTTACGAGGCTTTATACAGCTAGATGGTTACTTGAGGGACTTAAGTGTCGAGATACTTGAGGCGAGGGATAGGTTGAGAGCAGCTATCAACGAGATTTTCTCCAGGAATTCCGGGAAGATAGTCTTGAGTTCTTTCATAATAAGTGAGGAGGGGAGGGGGAGGGCCACCGTCCTAATACCTGACGTCATGACGTATCTTCAAGCGTCAGGACGTTGTAGTAGGCTCTACGGAGGTCACATGACACTCGGTTTATCAGTGATTCTCTACGAGGACGAAGACTTACTCAAGATCTTCCAAAGAAAACTACGTTATGTCTTACCTAGCTACACACCACTTAGGTTGCGTGAGGTTGACTTAGGGGAGGTCATTGAGAAGCAGAAACTCAGTAGGTCCGGCTACGTGAGTGAGTCAGTCCTGGATAAGATTAAGTCCTTACTAATCGTGGTTGAGTCACCTACTAAAGCTAGAACAATTGCTAAGATGTTCGGCATACCTGGTAAGAGGTTTGTCGGGAGTTACGTAGCTTACGAGACCGTGATAGCTTATGACGGGAAAATCTTCTTAGCCACTATAGCGCCGAGTATGGGGCATGTCCTCGACCTAGTTAATGATGACGGGTTACACGGCGTTTCTTTATCTGGGTCGAGCGTCACGCCGGTGTACGCAACGCTTAAGAGATGTGTTAATTGCGGGCACCAGTTTACTGAGGAGCTCCAAGCATGCCCTAAGTGCGGCTCTATCAGGCTTAGGGATAGCAGGAAAATCTTGGAAGCACTTAAGAAGATAGCTAGGGAGGTCGACGAGGTATATATAGCTACGGATCCTGACGACGAGGGTGAGAAGATCGCTCACGATCTCTACACGGTGTTAAGTTCCGTGAACTCAAGGATTCGAAGAATAGAGTTCCATGAAATTACTAAGCACGCAGTTCTTAAAGCATTGGATAACCCTAGAGACATCGATTTACTTAAGGTCAGTGCTCAGATCGTTAGGAGGGTTGATGACCGATTAGTGGGTTTCGAGATCAGCAAGATGCTTCAAGAAGACCTCGGTAAGAGATGGTTGGGTGGTGGAAGGGTTCAAACACCCGTGCTGAGGTGGGTTATTGAGAGATATAATGAGTACGAGAGGGGTAGGGGGTACTTAATCAAGACGTACCTACCTAACGGCCTCAGAATAGATTACTTCCTAGAAAGCAGAGAGGACGCATTAAAACTCCGTGACGAGGTTATTAAATCCGGGGTCACCATACGTGTCCTAGAGACTTTCGAGAAGGAAGTGAACCCCCCACCACCCTACACTACGGATACCTTATTAACCGATGTCGTAAGGGAGTTGAGGATATCGCCCACACAAGCTATGAGGATAGCTCAAGATCTTTTCGAGTCTGGTCACATAACTTACCACAGGACCGACAGCACACACGTCTCTGGTTTAGGGATAGAAATCGCTAGGGAGTACGTGGAGGGGTCTGGACTCACAGAAATTTTTAATCCTAGGACTTGGGGTGATGAAGGAACACACGAGTGTATAAGACCCACGAAGCCTGCTGACAGCATAGATGAAGACGAGTTTTTCATGAGTAATCTCACGCACCTTCATAAAAGAGTATATCAAATGATTTTCCGGCGGTTCATAGCCAGCCAACTAAAACCTTCTAGGATGCTGTACGGGAGGCTCGAGGCTTACTTAGGTGGTAAGCGTGTGGAACTTGAGCTACCTCTTAAGATCCTTAAAGAAGGCTTCACGAAGGTTTACTTCACGCGGACCTACGAAGATTTAGCCGGGGCTGAAGTCGTTAGATACGTGCCTACCAAGGTGGACGTGATTAAGGCTTCTAAAACTCCCTTACTCACGTCTGCTGAGATCGTGAGGATGATGAGGGAGCGCGGAATAGGGAGGCCGAGTACTTACGCTAAAGCGATAGAAAATAATTTGAGGCATGGGTACGTAATACTCTCGAAGAAGAGGCAGTACCTAATACCTACTAAGACGGGGATCGAGGTACTCAAGTATATTCAGGAGAGGTGTGGCGTCTTAACTAGCGTTGAGTTCACCAGATATTTAGAGTCGTTAGTAGAGGGGGTTAGAGCGGGGAGAGTATCCCTGAACACCGCCCTAACCTACTTGCTGAGTGAGGTGGTTGTTCTCAGGACTTCCCGAGAGGTTCTTAAGATACGTGCTGAACACAGCGAAATGCCTGTGGTTGAAGACCTCGCTCTTCAAGAGGAAGACAAGTATTGATTAAGGGTGTCTAACAAACAACTTAATAACTTCCTACGAGATAATATTACTGAGGTAGTTTGGTATGTCACAAGAAAAAACCACTATTTCGGTTATTAAGGCGGACATAGGTTCTCTTGCGGGTCACCACATAGTACATCCAGAGACCCTGGCTACGGCTACTAAGGTTCTGGCGGAGGCAAAATTTAAGGGTTTGATAATAGATTTCTACGTGACCAACGTAGGAGACGATCTACAGTTGATTATGACTCACAGGAAGGGTGTTGACGCGCCGGAAATACATGAGCTGGCTTGGAACGCGTTCAAGGAAGCTGCCAACGTTGCTAGGGATTTAGGTCTTTACGCTGCCGGGCAGGACCTACTCAGCGAGGCTTTCTCAGGTAATGTTAGGGGTCTAGGTCCTGGGGTCGCTGAGATGGAGTTTGTTGAGAGGCCCTCGGAGCCCGTGGTAGTATTCATGGCTGATAAGACGGAGCCGGGAGCCTTCAACCTACCTATGTACAAGATTTTCGCCGACCCGTTCAATACCGCAGGCTTAGTGATCGATCCTAAGATACATGAGGGTTTCAGGTTCGAGGTATTCGACGTCTTCGAGAATAAAGCGGTGATATTGTCGGCTCCTGAGGAGTCCTACGATATATTAGCTCTTATAGGGACCCCGGGCAGGTTCATAGTGAGGAGAGTTTATAGAAAGCCTGATAACGAGATCGCGGCCGTCGTAAGCGTGGAGAGACTTAGTCTAATGGCTGGCAGGTATGTTGGTAAGGACGACCCGGTAGCTATTGTTAGAGCTCAGTCGGGCTTCCCGGCAGTGGGTGAGATACTTGAGCCTTTCGCGTTCCCGCACTTAGTTGCTGGATGGATGAGGGGTTCGCATCACGGGCCTTTAATGCCTGTCGGGCAGAGGCACGCTAAGTGCACAAGATTTGACGGACCGCCTCGAGTTCTCGCGCTAGGCTTCCAGATAAAGAACGGTAAGCTGGTTGGGCCTGCTGACTTATTCGATGACGTGGCTTTCGACGAGTCGCGTAAGATCGCTCAGCAAATAGCCGATTATATGAGGAGGCACGGGCCTTTCATGCCTCACAGGCTAGGTCCTGAGGAGATGGAGTATACCACGCTGCCCTCAGTGCTTGAGAAGCTTAAAGACAGGTTCTTCGTGGAGAAGGTATATGAGGTGAAGAAACCTAAAGTAACTACGTCACTCTTAACCGGGAAGGAAGCAGGAGATTAAGTTAGGTTCCCGGTAAGCGTAGAAGCTAAAACGTTGTTTAGGGGTGAGGGTAAGTGTATGTTTTGGCTATAAATTTTAAGACGTACAAAACTTCCTATGGGTCTAGAGCTCTAAGCATAGCTAGAGAAGCTGACTTGGTAGCCAGGGAATACAGTGGTCTAGTAAGAGTGATTTTGCTCCCGCCGGCTACGGAGATAGTGAGGGTAGCTAACGCAATATCTTATAGCAGTGTTTTCGCTCAACACGTAGATCCGGTTGATGAGGGCGCGTATACGGGCCACGTAACAGCTGAGATGGTTAAGGAAGCCGGTGCTGTCGGGGTCATGTTAAATCATAGTGAGAGGAGGCTGAGGCTCGACGAGATAAGCTTTATTTTAGGTAAGGCGCGGAAGCTAGGCTTGGAAACACTGGCATGCGCCGATACCCCCGAAGTAGCGGCGGCGGTGTCCGTGCTGAATCCTTCTATGCTAGCTATAGAACCGCCTGAACTCATAGGTACCGGAATACCTGTTTCTAAGGCTAAGCCGGAGGTAGTGACGGGGACTGTGTCTAAGGTCAGGGAACTAAACAAGGAGGTCACAATACTCACAGGTGCAGGCATAACGACCGGAGACGACGTCGCGGCAGCCATAAAGTTAGGAACTCAGGGAGTCTTAGTAGCATCAGCAGTCATGAAAGCGCAAGACCCAGCCAAAGTAATTAAGGAAATGGTCGAATCAATCACTAAAAACACGATATGAGACTTTCTCCAACTACTATCAGAAATGTTCAGGAACCAGCTACCGACCTTAACGAGCAAATCTCTTAACCCTGACCTCCTCCCCGTCCTGAAGGGCAGGGTTCCCACTAGAGCTGGGAGGTTTGGGATTACATCTCCCTGCTTTGGGGGATTTAATCCTGGGCCGGGTCTCTGGCCCATTACCCCTATCCCTTCTTCGAGAGACTCGAGGTTATGGGTGCTCCAGCTATCATAGTCTCGGGAGCATAATTCTAACCCCGAACATCGACATCATCATCAAGAACCTTACAGGATACGAAGCTCACAAGCTTTTTCAACCATTCCCCGCCCTAAAGGACGAGGCTTTCAGTAGTAAACACTCACATGAGAATTTCTTAATTCAAAATACTTCACGAGAGCATTGACTTCATTTTCACCTAAGGAAGTGTTAAGCACTACCCTAATCACCAACCCACCACCATAAACTCCAGGACTACCCTCAAAGAAATACACTAAATCACTACCTCTCTTCTGAAGAATATCGTTAATATCTCTAATTATCCTCTCAGCAACCCACTGAGTAGGAATCCCGGAAATCATTATCTCCCTCCTATCCCTAAAAATCTGAACCAACAAACCCATGCTAACGACCACACCCACATATACTAAACAAAAACTAATAAAAGCACTGGTTTCCCGATAGATAAAGTCCCTCATAGAAAACTAAATAACAAATCAGACACCCCCACCCCTCTGTTTCCACTGGAAACAAAAATTAATTTAGAATGTCTTCTTTTATTTAATTTTAAATCTCTTTATATAGATCATTATACAAAACTTTCTATAAATTTGTAGTATTAATCATGATCATAAATGGCTTAATTACTTTATTTTTGTAAATTTTGTATAATGATCTTTTTATATAGAATTTAATTAGAAATTGATTCTTTAATAAATATTAGTTTTTCTCCAGTGGAAACAGAGGGGTGGGGGTGTCTGATTTGATGTGTTATGGTGGTTGCGGGTTCATGTATTTTTGTTTGAATGCTTTTTCTAGGTCTATTGAGAGTAGGTTGGCTAGTGATGCTAGCCATGCTAGGACGTCTGCTATCTCTTCTTCTTGTGCTTTCTTGTCTTGGGTTAGTATTGATTCGGCTAGTTCTCCTATTTCTTCTATGAGCCATGTGAACGTTGCGTATAACCCTCTTTCACGATCCCTCTGTAAGTAGTACTTATTCATTAATTCTTGCACGTCTTTTAAAGTAATTTTCTGTTGCATTTTCTCTCACTTTCATGTTTGGTTTGATTAAGGTTTATATTTAGTTTAGCGTTATTTGTGTTGGTGTGTGGGATGTCAAGCAAGAAAAAGAAGAGAACGTCTATGATGTCTGGTGCTGGTTTAGTTAGGTTTTTTGAAGAGGTTGAGGCTAAAGTAAGTATTTCCCCTTACCAGGTAGTCTTTATCGCTATTATGTTTGCTGTAGCGATTTTAGTGCTCGGTTACTTAGCGCCGGTTTTAGTACCTTGAGCTTCGGAAAGCCCCGGGTCTGAGGATGCTTTGAGTGGGAAAAAGTGGGATGGAGAGGAAGTGATGGGGTTACGGGAAACACTCTCTCGCATGAATCATATAAAACCTCTCACCAATATCAGCATGGGGTGAGTGATGTTAAGTGGGTAATACCTTCAGGGAGGGCACGAGTCTTGCCGGAAAACCTCCTTATGGTAGACTTGATGTAAGAGATAATTACCTAGAGTTCGGGAGTTTCAAGATCTCGTTCATTAATCTCGGCAACGTGCTTAAGTACCTGCGTGAGGGAGGGACTCGAGTAGAGAAAATAATTACATACTCCCCTGACACATACTTCCTGATAAATCCTATCGAGCCAGTCAGCCTCCCGAAACCCTTAACGAACTTCATCTTACTAGAATTCGCTGAGCCAGTCGTTATAGCTCCCTCCTCAACAATAGAAGCGTACGCGACCTTCCCTATTGAGGTGGGGGTTTTCGTAATTAACGCGAAGGACTCTGAGTTATTAGATGTTTTCAGCTTAGTTAATCAGAAGTACACGCTCTACGGGACCCCTAGGAACGGGATCATATGCAGGTACTGGAGAACCGGAATCTTCACTGAGGTACCTAAAGTTGATTTATTAAGGGAAGGAGTTTTGAAACTCAAGATATCTAATGTCTCTGATTACTGGATAACCTTAAGTAACCTCGTTCTAAGCGTGAACGGGATGACGATATATTATGACGACAACCACGTCTCGTCCTCGGCGCAAGCAACTATCTTCTCGCAAACGTACGCTGAGACTTCCTTCACGGACGAGCCGTTAAAAGAAGGAATGAGTAAGTCCTTAATTGTGAGATCTCAGAAGCGTTTACCGGTGATTAGAGAGAGGTTTGTTATGGAGTGGGGTCTTCAATGAGTTTCTTAGACACGGTGATTTACGGGGACGTGACCATACGTAGCATCCTGGTATTCCTTGCTTTAATGACTGCAACGGTTATCTTCGCTAAATTAATTACTTTGGTTCTCAAGAGAGCACTCATAGATAAGTTGAAGAAAAACGTGCTCGACGTCATATTGAAGGTGGTTTATTACACGATAATAATCGCTGTCTTCGTAGGCTTAACCCCTCTGCTAGGCATCAACCTGTCAGGACTTCTCTTAGCGGGAGGCATCACCGGGATAATAATAGGGTTTGCTCTCCAAAACATAGTAGCTAACCTAGTCTCTGGGATATTCCTAGCTATAGAGAGGCCTGTGAAGATAGGTGACGGCATCTCGTTAGGTTCCGTGACGGGAATCGTTGAGGACGTGAACATATTCTCCACGATAATAAGGACTTACGACGGGCTCTTCGTCAGGGTGCCTAACTCCACGGTCTTCACATCAAACATCACTAACTACACAGCGCATGTCGCTAGAAGGTTTGAGTACGTTGTCGGGATAAGGTATAGTGACGACGCTCAGAAAGCCATAGAGATAATCAAGAAGGTGATTGAGGAACACCCCTTCGCGCTCAAGAAGCCTGAACCACAAGTCTTCGTTGATAGCCTAGGCGACAACTCAGTCAACATAGTGGTTCGAGTGTGGGCACCATCTCAAGAGTGGTACTCCGTGAAGATGGATCTATTATGGAAGATAAAGACAAGGCTTGAGGAGAACGGGATACAGATACCGTTCCCGCAGAGAGTAGTGTGGTTCGCTAATGACCTGCAGTTGAGAACACCTCAGCCGAGACCGGGAGAGGGGCCGGAATCAAAGAATTAAGACTATATTAGCCTCCTCCCCGTCCTGAAGGGCGAGGGACCCTCGCTCCTTAGGGGTAAGGGAAGGCGGTGGGGGTCGGCTCTTGTCTCAACAAACAACCAGAGAGAAAATAATGGAGCTCTTAACCAAGACCGAAAACCCGCTAACCGTCGAGGAAATAATCACCTTACTAAACCTTAAAGCAACTCCTAAGGAAGTATACGAACACCTAGAACACATAGCGAAGAGCGTTAGGAGAACCTACAAAAACGAGCGCGTACTAATCATGATACCACCTATTTGCAGGTCCTGCGGCTACGTGTTCAAAGACCTCGAAAAACCTAGGAAACCGAGTAAATGTCCTAGGTGTAAGTCTGAGAGAATAAGCCCTCCAGCATTCAAGATAGAGAGTTCTGGCCGAGCTTGATTAAGCGACATCCATAAAAGAAACTTTGCCACGCCGAACCAGGAGTTAATACTCATGCGTTCAAAGCCCTAAGCTTATTTAATTCGTCTATTAACACATCTACGTCATCCCTCGTGTTGTAGAGGTGCGTGGATACCCTGATTCCAGACACTCCTGAGGCACCCCTGTAGGAAACCATCACGCCTCTCTTACGTAGCCCCTCAACTATATTGAGTTCCCTCATCCTGTTCAGCCTAGTCTTAACTAAGGTTATGCCGGACCAATGCATCACCTCATCACTATAGCCGTAAACAGCGTAACCCTCGCTAAACAGTCTTTCGTACAGATACCTCTTAATACTTAAGACATGGCTCTCGATATTCTCTATACCCACGTTATTTATGAGACGAGCCGCTTCATACAAAGCAATTATCGATATATACGGCCTCCCGCCACCCCATTCAAACTTTAGAGCAGTTCTCGAGACTTGAGGGAGTGACCACACGTCTTTGTCCGGGTCTGGCCAATAATTGCCCCAACCACCTCTTGGCTCTTCCCTATTCAATATACCGTACGGAAAAGGATCCAATTCCTCAAGCAACTCCCTCCTCACGTACATGAAGCCGGAGCCGACGTACGGGCTTAGCATCCACTTCTCACCACCAACACACAGAACATCGACGTCTTCGGTAGCCACGTCAAGCTTTAGGGCACCCACGTGTTGAACCCCGTCAACTATTAGGAGAGCGCCGTGTTCATGGAGTATGTTGGAAAACTCTCTCAAGTTAATCCTCCACCCACTAATCCACTGAACGGAAGATACCACAGCAACCTTGACGGAATCATCAACTATTTTTTCCAGATCCTCTACTTCGTAAATTCCCTTACCCTCAGCTACCCTAATATCACACCCCCTAACCACGCACAAGGACTTAATAAGTGATGTGATTGTGGGGAAGTCTAGGTCTAGCCCGAGAACCACGTCACCGGTTCTTAAATTAAGTGATCTTAAGACGTTCTTCAATCCCTCAGTAGTTTGCACAGTGAACGCGATTTCCGAAGTCTCCGCACCTACCAACCTAGCTACCTCCTTCCTTCCCCTCGCAACATAGTCCTCCAGCAAGTCCTCGGTAACGGAACCCTCGTAAATCATGTTTAAGACTCCGCGTAGGGTTTCGTAGACGTTAATCGGGGTGAGGCCCGTGGACGCGGTGTTTAAGTACGCGCGAAATCTCTTAATTGACGGGAAGTAGTCCCTAACACCACTTAACAACAAACCACACCTAAAATTCTTTTAAGGCATAGTTTAAATAAAGGGCTCGACGACACTGCGAGGAGGTTGCATGGGGGTAAGTCTTTTAAGTGAATGCGCTAGAGTATAGAAATATTAAGGGTATTAACGTGAGCGAGTTGCTCTCATGCATCTCGAGAAGAATTTCTTACGTTCTCGTAGATAAGTTTCCAGGCACTGCTCAAATAGTCAGGGTCGCTGCACGACTAACTGGAGAGGACTCTAAAAACGTCGCCGCCGAAAACCCTCTATTCTACATGGAGTTACTAGATCAGCTGAGCGACCTAACATTAATTCTCGTCGTTTCCTTCCCTAAGGAAAGCTGGGTTTACGAATTCCTCAACGCTTTACGAGGTAATGCGGACTTGACGGCTGTGTTAAATAAATACAGGAACAAAATAACGAAGTACTGTGATAACCAATACGTCAACATCACGAGTAAGAAGTTAGATGTCGCGGAGGAGCTCTGTTAAGTACTCCACACTCCTTTAAATCAGCTCATTAATCAGGTTAACGAGTTTTTCATGATATTCCTCCTCCACTGAGACCTCCCTCAACACAGCAGATATAACTCCCAACTCCTTCTGAGCCCTCAACTCTCCACCAACCTCTCTGAGCAAACCACTCACTGCAGGGTAGAGTAATTTCCCGTAAGTCTCCTCACTAGCTAAGCTCTCCAGTCTTCGCAAATCAGAAAGAATTTTCTTGAGGGTCTCGGTGTTGATTGAACCCGCCTCAAGAGTTTTCATGAGTGAGTTAATAGCCACCCACGGCTCACCTATCACGAAAGAACAGTCAACTTCTGCGTACGGCAACTTCAAGAAACTAAGTAAGTTCTTCATTAATTCCGCGTGATTAAGACTCTCCGCTGAAATCCACTTAAAAATAACTCTTAAGAGTTGATCCCCGACCATCTTGCTCAACGCATTATAGAAGCCACTTACCAACCTCTCAAATCTCTCCGAACATACTAAGACCTCCCCCAGGACGCTTACATCATCCAACTCAATCACCGAAATCTCAATTAATACTAGGTAATAAAGTTTAGACCAGAAGCGAATTCTAACCTAACCAGCTTGTGCTTCAGAAAATGTTTAAAGCTTGCAGACCTCCAATCTCCCGTGTTGAGTGAAGCTTATTGCCTGCTAGACTAGCCCGGGCCTGGAACACTGCCCTCATCGCCTAGGCGAGCTATTTCATGACAGCAAACAAAATCAGAACTTAAAACCTAACCGCTTCTCAGTAGGTGAGGAGGCACGGAGGAAGCGTAATGAACCACCCGCCATGCTTTGTGATTGCTTGTGTGCTTGCATGGCGGGTAGCAAACGCTATCCAATCCACAGCCCCTTGGCTACGGAAGCTCATCCACCTCCCAGTCACTTAGGACCTTTTCTCAAAACTCTCAGATGTAAGGACAGTGTGTTGTTATTTGTGGATTCTTATCAAGAAAGCGTCTCCTTCCTCCTCACCTAAGATTTCCATCCTATAACCTTTTTTCTTAAGTATTGCCTGAAGAACTTCTGGCGGTAGGACTTTCTTCTGAGCTATTATCTTGAAGTCGCCGAGACCTTCATTTATTAAAGTAAGTAATCTTAACACGGGGTCCCCCGTACACCCACCAATCCTGTTTAATCTGAGGTCGAAAACTTGCTCACTTACCACTCTCAGCACCTGACGATTTTGGAATTCTGTTATACATCCTCTCTATCAGTTCCTCCTCTTCCATAGTTTGTTTTTCCTCGGTGCTTAAATTCTTAGGTAGCCAGTTCGGCACTGCTTTCCTTACCTCGTCATAGTATGCTCTTATAGCTCTCTTTAGAGCTCCAACCGCAAGTATACTACAATGATACTTTATAGGAGGTAAACCTCCTAACTTATCTGAAATATCGTTCCACTTAATCTCCCAAGCTTCTTTCAAGGTCTTACCCTTAATCATCTCCGTGAGTATGCTGGCAGCAGCTATGTTAGCTGCGCAACCATAACTCTCGAAGGTAGCCTCCACTATTAGATCATCTTCGATCCTAAGGTACAGTCTAATCATGTCGCCGCATGCTGGGCTTCCGGCAGTGGATTGAACGGTGGCGTTCTCCATGCGTCCTACGTTCTTAGGATTTCTGAAGTACTCAAGTACTACGGGAGAGTATGGGAGAGGTATTCTCGAACTCATTTCCCTTACCCTATATAACTTTGTTATTATAGCTTTTAAGCTCTTCTAGGAGTTAACGGGCTGAGCGTTCTCAACCTATCAACAGCTTTAGGCAAGACTTCGAGAGCGTAGTCGATGTCTTCTTCTTTATGATATCTTGACACCTTAAATAATATGCTCCCGTGAGCTAACTCATACTCCCTACCTATAGCTAGGAGTACGTGACTAGGTTCTAAGAATCTTGAACTGCAGGCACTACCGCTCGATACGTAAACCCCGTAACTGCTTAACTCTATTGTCAGAGCCTCACCCTCCACATACTTAAAGGCTATGTTAACATTATCGGGAGCTCTCTTGCCGTCTGAGGGGCCGTTGAGCACGACGTCACTAACGGAATTTAAGATACCGTTGAGTAGTTTATCTCTTAATGAGGTAAGGTACTTAACGTTCCTTTCGAAGTTATTGAAAGCTAACTCTACAGCTTTTTTGAACCCAGCTATTAAGGGCGTCAACTCCACCCCAGGCCACAGCTTCTCAACACTTAATTGTCCCCTAAGAATAGGCTCTATCTTCACGCCATCCCTCACGTAAAGAACCCCAACACCCCTAGGACCGTGAATCTTGTGACTACTTAAAGTCATCATATCTACGTCAAGATCTCTTAAATCTATCCTGACTTTCCCGTAGGCGTCACTAGCGTCTGTGTGGAAAACTACGTCAGGGTTCTTATCCCTAACCACCTCAATTAATTCTCTTAACTTTTGTATCGTGCCTATCTCATGATTCACTAGCTGTATGCTTACTAAGCCCACATCTTTATCCACGTAGTACTTGAGCACTTCAGGATCTACGAAACCTTCCTCGTCTACAGGCACCTTAATAACTTCTAAACCCAGCAACTCACTGACGAATTGAGCAGGGAATATCACACTCAAGTGTTCTATAGAGGACACAAGCACCTTCCTACCTCTCAATTTATTCCTGTTAGCTATTAGGTAACCTTGGATGGCTAGGTTGTTTGCTTCGGTCCCGCTGTGAGTGAACACCAAGTTCTCGGGGTTTGCAAGATTGAGAGTCTTAGCTACTAGCTCCTTAGTGCTGATGATTAAGTCTAAGGCTTCCCACCCCAGCCTGTGTGTTATGGCTGGATGCCCGTAACCACGTTTATTAAAATATGGTAGCATGGCGTTAACTACTTCGTCCGGTACGTAGCCGGAATTTTCCAAGTCGAAATAAACTTCTTTAGGGGGTACTCCGTGAGCTCTCAGTAAGTCCTGTACGTCCACGTTTCACACCACATAACTATGTTATTAGGAGTGAATAAAGCTTACCTAACTAATACCCTCAAAACGAAGTACTCGCCCCTATTCAATACTTCGACAAGACCTAACTCAAAACCTTCAACAGTTTCCTTTATTAAGTTAACGCATTCCGGAACATCCGTTACTACGTCTACAACTTCTCCGGTACTCAGCCCCTCAATAACCTTAACTATTCTTATTAGTGGTTCAGGGCATTGAAGACCCCTCATATCTAGCACCTCAGTATTCATTAAGCTCACCACGGCTTCCAAGCTTCGAAAGTAAGCTTTCGTAAACTTTAAGAGCGATTTTCTCGTCGGTCAAACTACTTACGATTGCTCGGCCGTCGTTGAAGAGGGTGACTTCATACCCATCAATCCTCACCCTCAATGTGTGGGAGGTTATCGAGATAACATCGATTCCCTCAATATCTAGGTCTTGAAGATCCTCAAACTTTAGTGAGACCTGACTTGAAGGATATACTTGGATCGAATTAGAACCACATATCACCTTAGCCCTCCGATACTCTCTCTGACTGAGGAAGTCAAACCTACCTAAAGAACAAGATGGGCATTCAGGGTTTCTAGCCACTTTAAACTTACTTACCTGAGTCCTCAGCGCGTCAACAAATATTAGGTAATTCCCTACTTCCAAGCCAACCAGGTATTTTATGACTTCATTAACGGCTATAGACGCAACCATAGATACTAGGGTGTTCATAACCCCTAGCACATTACAAGCGTCCCCGACGTCAGGCGGGGGTTTGGGGAGGAGGCATCTGAAGCAGGCTGTCTCGTAGGGCTTAATGAACATCACCTGACCGTACCAACCCCCAACACCTATGTGAATCCATGGCTTACGTAGCTTGAGGGCGGCGTCGTTTATCAAGTACCTGATTTCGTAATTGTCGGTGGCGTCGATCACCACGTCCGCGTCAGAAATTAAACCCTCTATATTGCTTTGGGTGACCTCCGTGATTAGAGGAACTACCTTACTGAAAGAGTTAATCTTACTTAACTTTTCAGCACAGCTCAACGCCTTAGGTTTCGCTGAGTCAGCGTCTCCCTCAACGTGTAAGTGAGAGCGGGGTATGTTACTGAGTTCAACGAAGTCTCTATCCACTATCTTAATGAACCCGACGCCAGCCCTAACTAGTAATTCAGCTACTGTGCTTCCGGTGGCGCCGCAGCCTATCACAACCACTTTACTATTCAGTAGCTTTAATTGCCCTTTAACCCCGATTTCCTTAATTATGATCTGCCTTGAATATTCCTCAAGTAGTTTCGAGATTTTATACCTCACTCAATACCCCCTATGAAACTAAGACTACGATTTTTAAAAACCGATAACAATGTTATTACGGGGACCCAAGCTTGGTCAAGTTAGTTAGGCTGGACAACCTTAGATGTAGTGAGGTGAGTTTTGAAGACTTCTTAAGTATGTCTGCCGAGTTATTGAGAAGTGATTACGTGTCTAGCGCTATAGTGGTTGACGAGTCTGGTAAGGTAATTAACAACAGCGAGCTCTGCGATGTCCTGAGGAGACTAGGATGTGTTAAAGCTCCAGTAGTCCCTCAAGGCGAGATAACGCGACCCCCCAACATAACGCTTGAAGAACTCGGTTTTTATGAGGACATTAACCCGGAACCTATGAGAGTCTTCAAGGATACTGTAGAACTACTTTACCGTAACTGGCCAACCCCACTAACTAGACTTAATTATCTTTCCACCAGACTACTCAATGTTTGGGGGAAGTTAGAGTGGTATAACCCATACAGCTGTAGTATCAAGGATAGGATAGCCTGGTATATGTTGAAAGAAGCTGTTGACAGGTTGGGGGGTATTAATGGGTTGAAAGCGATTTATGAGGCGACTTCCACTAACACGGGACTGGCTTTGGCCGCGCTCTCGAACGTCGCCGGGGTTAAAGCACGTCTATACTTACCCTCAACAGCCCAGCAATGTGTTGATTATATCTTCAGGTTGATGGGAGCTGAGGTCGTGAGGGGGAGAGCCTCAATAACTGTTGAGATGATTGATGATGTCAGGAAAGATGCTTTAAGGGACGGAGCCCTCAACCTCAATCAGTTTGAAAATGATAAAAACTTCGAAGTACACTTAAGGTATACAGCGAAGGAACTGGATCTACAGGTGAGGAGTGCCGGGCTAAGGCTCGCGGCTATTGTTGGAGGGCTCGGCACGTCAGGGCATCTGTCAGCCTTATCTCACTACTTCAAAAACAGGTACGGTGATCACGTTAAGATAATAGGTGTTCAGCCGGCTAGGGGGGAGGTGATACCTGGTATTAGAAGGGTAGAATCAGGCATGAAATGGGTTCACTTAGTTAAGATCGATAAGATATATGAGGTGACCCTCAAGGAAGCTCTTGAGGAAGTAATCAACACAGCCAGAAAAGACGGGATACTAGTAGGTTTAAGTAGCGGGGCCGTCTTAAAAGCCGTGTCAAACGCTATCGAGGAAGGCATAATAAGCGAAGGCGATGTGATAGCTGTACTACCGGATCACGGCTTGAAATATATCGAGATAATAGAGAAATGTGTGGAATATCAAGACCTCTGACCACTCATAATCAATAACCTGCGGTCTTCCAGAGTAGAGAGTGAGATTCTCTATCATAAAAATTATTTCTTCTTGACAGCCCTTATTATTTCCTTGGCTTTCTCCGCGTTTTCCTCTATTGCTGTGCCAGTCACTATTATGTCCGCGCCTGAGTTGATCGCTTCCCTCGCTTGTTCTTGCGTTCTTATTCCGCCGCCGACTATTAGCACGGAATCCCCCTTGAATGCTGAAACCTTCCTCACGAATTTGGGGGGTATGGGTTCTGGAGCGCCTGAACCTGCCTCGAGATACACATATTTCATTCCTAAGAATCTGGCTGCTAAGACGTAAGCAACGCCTAGCTCTGGTTTGTCGTAGGGGATTGGTCTTGCTCTCCCCACGTAGCCCGCGGCTCCGCCATACCCGACGATTACGTATCCTGTGGGCAGGGTCTCCAGCCCATACCTAGCTACTAGTGGTGCTCCAAGTACTTGAGCTCCTATTATGAAGTAGGGGTCGTCCGAGTTCAGGAGTGACATGAATAATATGGCGTCAGCATGTTTCGAGATCCCCGAGACGTTGCCCGGGAATAGTATTACCGGCAATCCCCACTTCTTCAAAGCAATCACTAATTCATCCACGTCTCTTTCTGAGACCCCTATAGAGCCGCCGACTAAGAACGCGTCAGTACCTTCTGAGACCGTTATCTCAGCTATCTTATCGACCTTGCTTAAGTCGCTTATTTTGTCAGGATCTAATAGAGTGAAGTGTATTTTCTCTCCTGAGTTAAGCTTGCTCCTCAGGTGTGAATCAACCCAGAACCTGCGCTCACTCAATAAACTCCCCCTTCTCAAACCATGTCTTCATCTTATCAGTACCGTACAGCTCGAGGAACCTTGAGTACGCGTCCACAGCCTCAAAAATCGACGGCAATTCAACCAACTCAGCTCTCAGCCCACATTTAGGGTTCATACACTTAACAAGAGCTCTCTTCTTCTCCTCACCTAACTCGTTAACGTAGGTTTCAACATCTATTATCACGGTCATAGAACCACATGCAGGACACTGAAAAACCTTCGGCAAAGTCCTCTGTACAGATCTAAACACCTTATACTTCTTCCTACTCCTCCTCCCCACACAACCACCAATACACTAGACTCTCAAATCCTAATAAGTTATGAAAAGAGCTCGGGATCCACTTAGACGGGTTAATTTATAAGCTTGCATTATTAATTAGTTACACGGGTGTAACTTAGTTACACGGGTGTAACCAATGTTGTTCGACCCGAGACCGAAGGAATCTCGTAGCGAATTATTTAATAGAGAAAAAGAGCTTAGCATGCTAGAATTATACGTGAGGGATGGTTCTCCCTTAATTCTTTGTCTCGGTGTGAGAAGAATAGGTAAGACGTCCTTGCTAAAAGTGTTTCTAAATGAAAATAATTATCCTCACATTTACATTAACGCGAGAAAGCTCTCCGAATATCAATATAATGTTGCGGGATTGTATAAGTTGTTTTCAGAATCCATCGCTCATACGAAGTTTTCCAATAGACTTGCTGAGTACTTAAGAAGCCTTAGAGGTGTGAAGATAGAAGTGTTGGGTACTAGTATTGAGATGGGGTTTGATTGGAGGAAGAGGGAGCCCTCGATAACCTCTATTCTGGAGAAATTCGACGATTACGCTAGAGATCAGAACACCTACTTCCTCGTAGTTATTGATGAGGCGCAAGAATTAAGGTTTCTTAGAGGGCATAATAGAATGGATTTCAGACAGATCATGGCTTACAGTTATGATAACTTACGCAATATTAAGTTTATCCTAAGCGGTTCAGAAATCGGGTTGCTATACGAATTCCTCGAATTCGATAACTACGCTAGCCCACTCTACGGCAGGGTGAGAGACGAGCTAGTGCTGAATAGATTCTCAAAAGAGGAATCAATAAGGTTTTTAGAGGTAGGTTTTAATGAAGCTGGAATTCGGCCACCGAGAGTAACTATAGAAGAAGTTGTTGAGGCACTTGATGGAATACCGGGGTGGCTCGCGTTTTACGGGTATAACGTTGTTCAGTCTAGAAGGTTTGATATACTCGATAAAGTATTGGAGGAAGCCATACAGATAGCTTTCGGCGAATTAGAGAAGATTGTGAGATCCGGTAAGCTCTACGGACATATATTGAGGGCAGTAGCCATGGGTCATGGAAACTGGAATGCGATAAAAAGAGTGGTTGAGGCTTGGGTAGGAACCTACATATACAACAAGACACTATACTATGGCTTAAACAGGTTAGTAGCCTTAGGCATACTGATGAAAGAGAATGAAAGATACGACTTTACAGACCCAATATACAGGGAAGCGTCCAAAAGGCTAGCGTTCTAGACTCTAAAGAACTAGAAGCCCAGACCCCGCGACGCAGGTACTAGTTGAGACTGAACGCTCGTTCTGAAGGGTTAGATAACTCACTTCGTTTCGTTATTGAGGCTACGATGGTTATTAGTATGAGCATGTTTCTAATAGTCGCTAACCACTGTGTTGGTGAGTCTATTGTCCAGGGGTTGAATCCTGTTTCTATCGGTATGATTTTCGAGAATAATGACCTAAGGGTTGAGTCCTCGAAGAACGTTATTATCAAGGAGAAATTAACTATGTCTGCTATCACGTACGTCCCGAGTTCTCTCTTATTGAGTGCTAGGACAGCGAGCGGTGATATCATTAATATCATCTGAGGCGTGAAAACATAGTTTAGCGCGACCACCGCCCCAACTGAGGCATAAGCTAACGAGACTAAAGATCTTGAGTTCCTCAGCGTCTGGATAGCTATTAGTGAGAGTAGTGCTAGACCCGTGACCACGTAGAAGTACTTGTGTAGGGGGCTGAAGATATCCGGAACCAGTAACGCGTAAACACAGTTCTCGCAGTACCAACTCGCGTGGTGGTTTATGAACGCGTAGAATCCCTCGGCAGACGCAATATATACTAAAATAAAAGGTGTTAACCCCCCGACGAGGAAAGAGATGATGAAGTGTGTTAGGTTCTTAACGGCTTGCTCACCCCTCACCACGCCTCTCAATAGGTACGTAGCTAGAGGTATCAGGAGCCCCCCAGTCAATATCTTACTAGCTACTGAGAGCCCTAGTAAGAAGCCGGAAATCCTGTAATTCTTTCTCATAAAATAATAGAGGGAGCTCACGGCCAGACCCGAAGCTATTATGTCCCAGTTATAGGTGACGTACAATATAGTTGAGGGGAGAATCAAGAATAGTGCGGTCTTCCAAACACCGAGTTCATGAAGAGAGCTAATCTTCTTGACGTAGTGAAAACATAGAGCTAAGAAAGAGAAGAGTATTAGTGATTGAAGCACGTAATTTACTGACGAAGACACGCTGAAAAATTGATCTCCTGTCGTGGTAAGCCTTCCTGAGATGCTGAAGGAAACGCAGGTAGTTAAGAACCAGAAGAAACCTACTAAAGGCGGGTACTCAAACTTGTAGTCTACGTAAGGAACGGGACATAAGTTAGTACCACCCACTAACTCCTCGAAAGACTCAGGCCTTAACCAATACCTAACTAGCTTTTCTTTATTGTTTATCAGATCAGTAGAAAACCTTGGGAAGAACACACCATAAACTAAGTCATTGTATTTAAAGCCCCACAAACCTAGCGGGGTCTGAGTGAAAGGAGCGTGAAGCAGGAAGGAAATCATGAAGATTGTGTAGAGAGTTATGAAGGTACCGGTATGAGGCCTTAACCTCCTGAAAGAATGAAATGATAAAACAATCGCTAGAGACACCAGAAGCAAGGCTAACGAGATCAAAAACTCACTCAATTACTAGCCCCGAGAAAATTACGCGAAAATCCTAAAATAGCTTACAAGTCTTAGAGCTTCATCGCGGAAAAATTAAAAGAGCTGGAACCATCCCTTTGACAGATGGGTAATGGTTTTAATGTTCCCGTAAGTTACTTTTAGCTATAGTACTCGTAGCTCTTCTAACACTTAGTTACTCATCAATCTGTGCTTCTCTTCTAGCGGGCTTTATCGTAATTGAGTAGTTTCCCTAGTCGACAGAATTAAAACCTGAATATTATGGAATAAATGCTAGTCAGGAACGTGAGTATCTGTGTTTAAATAAAAATAACAAGTTTATTTGCTTCAAAATAGTTATTAATAAGGGTTTCACTAGAAATGGACGTTAGAAGGATTAGAAAGGACTTCCCCATACTTGATTCCAGAGGTATCATATACTTCGATAACGCAGCCACATCACAGAAACCTATTCAAGTCATAAATGCAGTGAAGAACTTTTATGAGTATAGTAATAGCAATGTACACAGGGGTGTCCATAAGTTATCCTTAGAAGCTAGTAAATTGTATGAAGAAGCTCATGAGGTCGTCAGTAAATTTATTAGAGCTCGCGGAGTTGAGGAGATAATCTTCACAAGCGGTACTACACACTCATTAAATCTGGTCGCTTACATGTTGGGGCTAAGACTTAATAGAGGGGATAATGTGGTTATTTCTATAATGGAACATCACAGCAACCTACTTCCTTGGGTGTATCTTTCCAAGTTAAGAGGTTTTGAAGTTAGGGTTGTTGATTTAGGGTCTGACTACGACTTGAATTACGATAGATTAGCTGATTTAGTAGATAATAGAACTAAGGTTGTTGCGATCACACACGTAAGCAACGTTCTAGGAACGGTAGTTGATGTAAGGAGGGTGTCCAAGCTTGCTCATGAAAACGATGCGTTAGTTGTCGTGGACGGGGCTCAGAGCGTTCCGCACATGCCTATTGATGTTAGAGAACTCGACGCGGATTTCCTGGCTTTCAGCGGGCATAAGATGCTTGGCCCTACCGGGATAGGGGTTCTATACTTCAGGAAGGAACTACAAGAAGAATTTAAAACCCCGTTCACTGGAGGCGGGATCGTTGAAGAAGTCAGATACCGAAACAGCGAGTTCTTAGTGAAATTTCTAGAACCTCCGTGGAGTTTTGAAGCTGGAACACCTCATATAGCTGGAGCTGTAGGTCTGGCGGAAGCCATCAAATACTTGGTGAGTGTGGGGATGAGTAACGTGGAAGATCATGAAAAGCACTTAGTGAGCTACTTCATGAGTAAGATAAAAAATGATCCATACCTTAGCGAAAAACTCGTTATATATGGACCTTCAGATCTTAAGAAGAGGGGAGGTATCGTTTCTTTTAATTTCAACAACTTCAACCCTAACCTAGTAGCTTCGTTCCTAGACGCGTACAACATTGCCGTAAGAAGCGGGTACCACTGCGCTCAACCACTCCATGATTACATAGGAGCTAGCTTAGGTTCTGTTAGGGCAAGCTTCTACCTATATAACACGCAGGAGGAGGTAGATGTGATGATTGAAGCTCTTAACGAATACGCTAAGTTAACTAGACAATCGTGAACTCACCAGGAGTAACATAGGTTGAACAGGGTCCAGCATTAACGGGGAATGAAGCCGTGTATTAAAGTGATTGTTATGTGCCCTTAACCCTCAAAACCAAATATCCTCGCAAAACTCGCTATGTATGCTAAACTAATCTAAGGGAAATTATTATTCCATATTTTCTCTCAATGTTCGCTAGTCTTCTCTTAAGCTTTCTCGTTGATTTGGCTTCTTCTCTAGGTACTGTTATCGTGACTATATTGCCGTCAAACGTTACCTCCGCGGACGGGAGGAGTGCTAATATGGCCTTCCTAACCATGGCCTCGAAATCGCTTCCTACTGCCTGCTTCACCGGGACTACCACGGTTTGCTCGCCGAAAGTGTACATCTCGTACTCAAGTTGCCCGCTCAGAAAGTCTCTGACCTCAACTACGGGTCTAGCTAAATCCGCTTCTTTCAGGCCTGTCGGCAACTTAACGCTCATGCTCACGTCATACACCTTACGTACCTCACCATCCTCTAAGAATAGAATTGTGTCGATTACTGAGGGTATCATGCCCAGATCTATCCTACCTATAAACCTCTGTAACGCGTCAATAGGCGATGTCGCGTGGATTACGCCGATCATGCCTATCCCGGCGAGTCTTAAGTCAACGTATAGTTTGAAGTCGCTGTCCGTACGTAATTCATCAAAGACCGTATAGTCAGGTCTTGAGAGGAGGAGTATATCGTGTAGTTCGTCGGACGTGGCGTACGTCTTGGAGTATTGGGTAACTTCAGGCGGTAAATGCATGTCTCTAGGGGACTCAATAGTCTTAACGACTTTATTCTTCCTCCTGTAATAATCTGCTAGAGCTTGAGCGAACGTAGTCTTACCCATTCCCGGAGCACCAGCTATTAGTATGCCCTCAGCCTTCTCCTCAAGCCTCCTCATGAGCTTCTCTGGGAGGACGTAGTCCTCCAACTTAGGTCTTACGAGAGGCTTCACCGCGGTTATTTCCCACCCGTCACTCATCGGCGGTCTCGCTATTATTATCCTGTAGAGATTTAGCTGTATTATCATAGAGTTAGGTCTCTCAATTTCTACGATCGCGTCAGGGTCTGTACGCGCTACCTCAAGGATTTCATCAGCTATCGCTTCTATCTCCTCCCTACTCAACGGATTCTCGGAGAGTTGAACGAGTCTCCACTTACCGGGTCTACCCTGCTTAGCGTATGGTGGCGCCCCCTCCTTCAGATGCACTGACATTGTCTTATCATCAAAGAATTTTTCGAGCGTTGTTAAACGGGTTCTAGGCGGCTCTACGTAGAGAACCTTAACCCCGAGAGCCTCGCTAGCTAATTGCTGCGTCTTAGAGGAAGTTATTAGGGTAGCGCCCGTGTCCAAAGCATACCACCTAACTAAAGCGTCCATGTCGTCTGCTTTCCTGCCGCTAGAAACTACTTCAACAGGTATTCCCCTAGAATTACATGCAGTCTTAACAAACCTCATCTCGTCAAGACCTAATATCCCGAGGGATCTATTATTCTTAGCTAGAGACTCGAAGTAGTCTATGAGCTCTCTGAGAATAACTAGATTGCCCTTGATCCTCCCCTCCAAAATAATCATCTTAAGTACTCCGTTAGTTATCACGCTAGCGTCAGGCACGTAAGTCTCTACGCCAATCTCTCTCACATCATACACCTACCTAATCCTAAATAACTAGGGACTAAAAGAATTATAATTCTGTGCCCCGTCCTCACGAGCAGACGTATTTAACTTGGGTGGGTTTGGTTGCGGCACGTTTTTGCGTTATGTCTGAATTCAGTAACGTAATAATTATAAGGGTTTATGTAGTGTTTTTAGGGATTAGAATGTCGATTAGTGAGATTGAGGAGGAAGCTAGGAAGATCGTTGAGGAAGCTAGGAGTAGAGCGGAAGAGATTTTAAGTAAGGCTAGGAAGGAAGCCGCGGAGCTTAAGTCAAAGCCTTTAGCAAATCTCCTAAGTCCTGAGGAGAAGGAGAGAATAGTGAGGGAATTTGAGCAGAGGATTAAGGACGTGGAGTCTAGGGGTGAGGAGCGGGAGCGAGCAATCCTCAAGTCTTTCGCAGAGAGAAAAGAAGGTTTGGTTAGGGAGGTAGTGGAGATAGTTATGGGCTTAAGGGAGTTATGATGGCACTCATAGTGTCAACCCCTGAAAAACTCCGCTACATCAGGTTGCTGGTTCCCAAGGACTTAAGTAGCAAGACTTTAAACGTACTCCAAGACTTGGGGGTCATGCACGTAGAGACCTCGGGTGAGCTAAGCGAGGAAGACAGGGAGAAATTAAGAAGCTACGCTGAGAAAGTGCGTGTCTTCTCAAACTTGGTGGACGCAGTCGAGAATTATTATAGGTTTACGGTGGTAGACCTTAAGAGGGAGGTGAGTCTTGAAGATCTTGACAAGATCTTAGAGGAACTCCATGTTAAGTTAAGTAAGGTGCGTCAAGAAGTTGAGAACTTGATTAATAACAAGAAGAAATTAGCGGATGAGATTAGTGAGTGCCAGAAGCAAATCAGGGTACTTGAGGTGGTTAGGCGTGTGGTCGGCGATAATCTGAGGATTTCCGAGCTATCTTTCACTGGTGAGGCACTCTTCTCTATGGTAGCGTTGGGTAAATCGCAAGATATGGAGCAACTCATTACTTCAATACCTAGGGACGTAGTGATTAAGTGGGGCTTAATAGAAGACGAGATGGTGGTTTTCGTAGTCGGTGTCTCAAGCGCTTTGAAGGAAGTTCAGGAGTTATTAAGTAAAGCTAAGGCAGACATCATCAAGTTTCCTCAACAAGAAGTCTTAATACCTGATTACCTGAACTACCTGATTAAACATGTGGAAGAGCTTAGAAGCACTCTAGCCAGAACAGACCAAGAATTAGAGAGAGTCTTAGAAGATAACGTGGAAGTGCTTGCTCTAGCTAAGGTGATTAACGATTTAGTTAAATCTAGGCTTGATCTCCTCCTCAGTGCCGCTAGCGGTGAGTACTTGCTGGCTGTGGAGGGGTGGGTTCCAGAAGAATCCATCAAGACCGTGGAGAGCAGGTTAAGTAGTGAGATAGGTGCCTACTTAATAGTTAGCGTCTCGACAGATAAGAAACCGCCCTCAAAACTCAAGAACCCTAAAATCCTTAAGCCCTTCGAGCTCTTAACGAGATTTTACGGCCTACCCTCACCGGGTGAGTGGGACCCCACACCGATCCTCACGTACTCATTCTTAGTATTCTTCGGGTTGATGATGGCTGACGCTGTTTACGGCCTAATAATCTTCCTGTTAGTTAAGTACGTCTTGGATAGGAGCGGATTCATAGATAATCCTTACTCGTCCGGATACCTGACATTGAAGAAGATGTTATTAGTGTTGAGTCTTTCAGCCACGGTCTTCGGGGTTTTATCGAATACTTTCGCAGGGTACTCGGTGGGTTTCGAGGAGGGTCGCGTAGTATTAACCATTGCTAGCGAGGGGGGTGGGTTGATTAGTGTGCCGGCTCTAATCAACTTATCAGACCCTATGTTCTTCCTCGTCTTAGCTTTGGTTATCGGACTCGTACATATAAACGTAGGGCACGTTCTCTCAGTGATCGTAGGTATTAAGGTGAGGGACTTAGGCAGGGTCTTAAGTGGGGTTGGTTTAATAATCTCAGAGATTTTCGGCATACCTTACGTTCTACATGAATTCCTCCACTACAACTTGCTACCACTGAGTAGTGAGGTATATGCTTTCATGCTCTACGCGTCTCTTGTCGGGGTGTTAGTGATGATTGCGGGGACCGTCAAGTCTTTAGGTGGTGTAGGCCTCTTCATGTGGATATTCAACATCACTGGGTTGCTTGGTGATGTCCTCTCATACTCTAGGATAGCTGGGCTGGGAATAGCTACCTACGTAATGGCTGTTAACTTCAACAAGCTATCTCTCGGTGTCTACGAGTACTTCTCAAGCCTAGCACCCCTCGTCGGCAGTGTTTTAGGTTTAGTGCTTATGTTGGTTGTAGCAATCTTCATGAACATGTTTAACATAGTTTTCGGTACTATAGGCGGTTTCGTTCACTCTATGAGGTTATGCTTCGTTGAGTTCCTACCTAAATGGTATGATGGTAACGGGAGGGAATTTACGCCGTTCACTCTGAAGATAGAGAAGCACATCGCTTTGGGGAAGATGAGGTAGCTCACCTCACCAGCTTTTGTTGAACCTTGGTTTGACTCCCACGAACAAAGCTTAAAAACTTTTCACTAAATTTAACAAGGTGTGCACGAGGTGTCCTTAAGTCCTCAAGCTGTAGCGTCTTTAGGGATCGCGTTAGGCGTTGTGGGAGGAGTTGTAGGGTCTTCTTTAGGTATAGGTAAGGCTGCTTCAGCTGGTTTGTCAGTCATATCAGAGGATCCAGGTAGTTTTAAGCAAGTCCTCATACTTTCTTCCCTACCCATGACGCAGACGTTCTACGGATTCATCTTCTCATTACTAGGTCTTACATCAGTCATACCAGGAATAGCTGAACTAACATGGATTAAAGCAGGTGCTTTCCTAGGTATAGGGGCTTTCGTCTTGGTCGCTGAGTTATTCTCCGCGTGGTATCAGGGCGTGATATGCATGGCTGGCATAGTCGAGCTACCTAAAGCCGGGGGCAGAATGCTGGTTCCCTCACTAATACTCGCTGCCTACGTCGAGATGCTCGGTATATTGGGGATGGTTCTCGGCTACTTACTAACCACGTTAGTTGCTGGGTTACCGATATAAGCTTGGTAGTAGAGGATTAAGGCATGAGTTTAGACGCTTTACGTGAAGAAATTCTGAAGAAAGCTAGAGCTAAAGCAGAAGCCATGATTAGGAGCGCTGAAGAAGAAGCCAGGAAAATACTCGATGAGGCTATGAGAGAATACACGAGAAGATATGAGTTGGTTAGAGAAGCGGAGTTGAGGGAGTTAAGAGACGAGCTCTCTAAGAAACTGAGTGAGAAGAGCTTAGAAGTAAACACGAAGCTACTAAACCTAAAAAACGAGCTCATCGAGGAGCTGAAGAAGGAAATCATAAGCAAGATTAACGAGATGAGTGACGAGGAGAGGAGAAGATCACTAAAGAAATTGGTTAATGAGTGTCTTAACGAGATACACACGTCACGAAAAGTAAGGGTATGCGTTGTTGAGAGGGATGTTCCGTTAATTAAAGAATTGTTAAGAGAATTGGGTATTGAGGATAGAATCATAGAGATAAAGACCCTACCACCAGAAAGTGTTGGAGGAGTCTTAATAGAAACTGAGGACGGTTCACTAGGCTTGGACAACACCTACGCTACCAGGTTAGAGAGGTTAATGTCGTTTATTTACAGGAAACTAAACGAGGAAGTATTTGGAGGTTAGCTTAGTGGTTGTTAAGATAAGTGATGAGATCTTCTTCAACTACGTTAAGATACGTTCCCACAAGACTTTACGCCCAGATAACGTAAAGAGAATTAACGAGCTGATTACTTACACATTCCCTAGCCTCCTCTCCGCTCTCCAAGGCTTTGAAGTTAGTTCATGTCTTGGTAGAGAATTAAGGAGTGCCCTACCCCTGCCGCAAACAACCATATATTCTAAGCTGTTGAAGTGTTGGGAAAACGATTTGAGGAGTAAGATACGCTTAATCAAGCCTTCCGAGAAAGTGATAGAGATAATTGATCTCTACATAAGTAAGTACGTGGCTAACGACTTAATAGGCGTTATAAGTTCCGGATTAACGGAGACTACATACCTAGAAGCACCGGTGGTTGAATCCATCAAGAAATTTATGACCACTAAAGAGGTAGGGGAGATTATCTCGTTATTAAGTAAGAAGAAGCTCCTGAACAAGTCTATGTCTTCAGTCCTCGAGGAGCACAGGAAGTTAAAGATTAGTGAGCTAGACGTGAACGAGCTCTCCAGAAAATTAAGGACGTCTTACTTTAGAAGGCTTGAGGATGTTTTAACAGGTCTGAACGTCTCTTCTTACGGGCTTAGGTGTGTTGAGTTTCTTAAGGAGTTTGAGGAACTCAAGCAGGCCTTAAGAAAGGCTCTAATAGGAGGGGGAGACTTAAGGCTTATCACAACGAAGTTAACTCAGAAGCAAAGAGAGGTAGTGCTTAAAGCTTCTAAGAACACCCATGACTTCGAGTACGTGCTCGCTGTACTACCACTACACTTCTGCCACAACATGCTTAAGTCCCTCCCAGTATCTGTTGATACGTTACTCGATTATTTACTCCTGAAAGAATTCGAGTTCTCCATTCTCTCTTACGTGATTTACTTAATTAATACTGGGTACTCACCAGAATTAATTAGGGAAGAGGTTGGTGGGTGGTTAAGACTCTATGAGTCGATTGCCGAGTAAGAAAGATGTAGTGGTAATAGGTGATTTAAGCTTTATCAACGGCTTTAAATTAGCCGGTGTCAGGAGATTCTTTGAGATCTCTGAGGGCGAGAACATCTCTGAACTCAAGAAGGAATTAGGCGAGTTATTGACGAAGCTTTATGAGGATCCGTCAGTCGGTATTATAGTGATACAGTATAGGTTCAGAGACTTAATAGCTGATAAGTTGCAGAAGATGGGTAGGGAGCCTTTGGTGGTGTTCGTTCCCAGCTCTAAGGAAGCTTCTAAGATAGACGTGAGGGATTATTACCTGCGTATGATTAAGTCTTATTTAGGTGTCAGTATTGAGGTGTGACCGTTGGCTAGGGGTAAGATCCTGAGGGTTTCAGGTCCCTTAATAGTAGCAGAAGGAATGGAAGGCTCGATGGTTTACGAGGTAGTCTTAGTAGGTGATGAGAGCCTAATAGGTGAGGTGATAGGTTTGCAGGGTGATAGGGCTTTCATCCAAGTCTACGAAGATACTTCAGGGTTGCGGGTCGGCGAACCCGTGGAGGGTACCGGGAGCTTACTCTCAGCAGAGCTAGGTCCCGGAATCGTCGGGAAAGTGTATGACGGACTTCAAAGACCTCTATCAGTCATCGGCGAAATCCACGGAGCTTTCGTGAGTAAGGGAGTTAAGCTGCCTGCCCTACCCAGAAACGTTAAGTGGACGTTCAAGAAGTCGTCAGACGTTAAAGTAGGTGATAAAGTAGAGGGTGGCTCCATACTAGGGTACGTTCAGGAAACACCCATACTACTCCATAAGATCATGGTGCCCCCGGGATTATCGGGTGTGTTGAAGGAGCTAGTCCCTGACGGCGATTACACGGTCGAGGAAACTATAGCGCTCATAGACGTCGGCGGAGGGGAGAAAAAAGAAGTGAGGTTGATGAGTAAGTGGCCTATACGTAAGCCAAGACCTTACAAAACACGGTTAGAGCCTGTGGAACCCCTCATAACAGGAACCAGAGTATTAGACATGATGTTCCCGATAGCGAAGGGAGGTAAGGCCGCGGTTCCAGGAGGCTTCGGTAGTGGTAAGACGGTTTTATTGCATACCTTAACCAAGTGGAGCAGGACTCAAGTCAACATATTTGTTGGCTGCGGTGAGAGAGGTAATGAGATGGCTGACGCATTACACAGCTTCAGGAAACTCAGCGACCCTGAATCAGGCAGGCCTCTCTCAGAGAAAGCCATATTCATAGCCAATACATCTAACATGCCTGTAGCCGCCAGAGAAACCAGTGTTTTCCTAGGGGTGACTATAGGCGAGTACTTCAGGGATATGGGGTATGACGTGCTCATGGTGGCTGACTCAACCTCTAGATGGGCTGAGGCGATGAGGGAAATAAGTGCGAGGCTTGAGGAGATGCCAGGCGACGAGGGATTCCCAGCCTACCTAGGCTCGCGGCTAGCGGAGTTTTACGAAAGATCAGGTAGGGTGGTCACCCTAGGCAGTCCCGAGAGGGTAGGGTCCTTAACTATCTTGGGCGCAGTATCCCCTCCGGGAGCAGACTTCAGCGAACCAGTCACCACTAACACACTCAGATATATTGGCGCTCTACTAGCACTCGACGTATCACTAGCTAACAGGAGGCACTTCCCCGCAATTAACTGGTTACTCAGCTACTCCCAGTACGTGGAAACAGTTGCTAAGTGGTGGGAACGTGATTTCAGGGACTGGTTGAAGTTGCGTAATGAAGCTTTAAGAATTCTTCAGAGAGAGTCCGAGTTAATGGAGTTAGTCAGGCTTGTAGGTCCTGAAGCTCTCCCAGATCCGGATAAACTCCTCCTAGATGTGGCTAAGATGATTAGGGAAGACTTCCTGCAACAAAGTGCTTACCATCCGATAGACGCCTACAGCTCGCCCGAGAAGACGGTCCTCATGCTAGACATTATAATCAGGTTTTACGAGGAAGCCGCGAAAACCCTGAATGACGGAGTACCCCTAAGTAAGATCAGGGAGGCTCCAGTAATCTCGCGCATAGCTAGGATGAAGGAGGTACGTAACGAGGAATTCAGGAAGGTTTATGAAGACATAGTTAGGGAAATAAAAGATTATTTCAAGAAGCTCCGAGCAGGTGAGTTAAGTGGTTCTTAACTTAAGTGTTAAGGAAGTTAGGAGAGCGTTAAGTGCTAGAGGATCTTTACTACTCGTTAAGTCTATTGAGGGGATTAGGTATGGTGAGGTAGTTGAGGTAACCCTACCCAGCGGTGAGTCGAGAGTAGGTCAGGTTATAGATGTGGGTAAGGACGTGAGTGTCATTCAAGTCTTTGGAGGTGTCAGCGAGGTAAACGTAGACTCAATTAAGGTGAGATTTAAGGGTGAGACGCTTAAGATCCCGGTTTCTCTGGATATGTTTGGGAGGATCTTCGACGGTCTCGGGAACCCGATCGACGGCGGTCCTAGAATAATCCCTGAAGACTGGCTAGACGTTAACGGCGCACCATTAAATCCTGCCATGAGGGAGCCACCGTCTGAGTTCATAGAGACAGGGATCTCAGCCATAGACGCTCTCTTCTCTATAGTGAGGGGTCAGAAACTGCCTATATTTAGTGGTGCTGGCTTACCCCATAACAGGATAGCTGCTCAGATAGTTAGGCAAGCCACGGTGAGGGGTAAGGAGGAGAGGTTCGCAGTAGTTTTCGCCGCAATAGGGGTGACTTACGAGGAAGCATACTTCTTTATAGAGTCTCTTAAGAAAGCCAAGAACGTGGAGAACGTGGTCTCATTCATTAATACGGCTTCATCGCCTGTGATTGAGAGGATAGCGGTCCCCCGAGTAGCTCTCACGACAGCGGAGTTTCTTGCTTGGAAGCACGACATACACGTTTTGGTGATAATGAGCGATATGACGAACTACGCTGAGGCGTTACGTGAGCTCTCCGCAGCTAGGGAGGAGGTTCCCGGTAGGAGAGGGTACCCGGGCTACATGTATACAGATCTAGCAACAATATATGAGAGAGCCGGTAAGGTAACCGGTAAGAAGGGGTCCGTTACTCAAATGCCTATACTCACGATGCCAGACGACGACATAACACACCCAATACCTGACTTAACGGGTTACATAACTGAGGGTCAAATAGTTCTCTCAAGAGATATGTTCAGGAAGGGCCTGTACCCCCCAGTAGACGTATTACTGTCCCTCTCTAGACTCATGAAAGACGGTATAGGACTTGGGAAAACAAGGGAGGATCACTACCAAGTATTCATGCAGATGATAGCTGCTTACACGGAAGGTCAGTACTTGAGGGAGCTCTCAGCCATAATAGGGGCTGAATCCCTTAGTGAGAGGGATAGGAAGTACCTAAACTTCGCTGATTTATTCGAGAGGAGATTCATTAATCAAGGAGAGAACGAAAGAAGAGATATCGAGACAACGCTTGACTTAGGCTGGGAAGTTCTTTCAATACTGCCTGAAGAAGAATTGAAGTTGATAAGTGTTGAGAACATACGGAAGTATCACCCTAAATACAGGTCTCCGGTGAGAGTTAGTGTCTCAGCAGATACTCAGGCTGGCTAGACCTACCAAGATAGAGCTGATAAGACTTAGACGCAGGTTAGCGACCGCTAGGAGGCTTCACAGGGTCCTCAGAGACAGGTTGCTGATCCTGACCCAAGAGTTAGTAGCTCTATATAGGGAAGTAGTGGAGAGTAGGTTGAGAATTCATGAGGAAATAATTAGGTGTGAGAAGGAGTTAGTTAGGACCTCGTCTTACGTAGCACCCTGGATTTTCGAGGAGTTTTCAAACGTTAAGATAAAGTCTTTCAGTGTCATTCTAGGTTCAAGAATAGTTGCTGGGGTTAGGTTACCGTTGCTTGAACACGAGGTTGTTGAAGGACATTACGACCCGTCGGTCTATCCAATCACCCTCAAGGAGGTGGGTGAGTGCTATGAAGACGTATTAAGGAATATAATTAGGCTGGCTGAAACTGAGATCTCTTTACTTGAGGTGGGTAGGGAAGTTCAGAAAGTAAAAAGGAAAGTCAATGCGTTAGAGAACCTCATAATACCTAGGCTCAGAGCCACCATAAAGTATTTGAGAATGAAGTTTGAGGAGAGGGAGAGGGAGGACAAGGTTAGGAGGAAGCGTATTAAGCAGATCTTATCACGTAGGGAACGTATATAAGGTTTGTTGCCACGTAAACCCATGGTTAAGGTCTTGAGAGAGTTTTGCGAGGTTCCTGCGTATGAGTGAGGACAAGACTCTTGAGTATCTGTTGGAGAGGGAGTTGAGAGTTGTGAACAGCTACATAGCAACCAAAAGAAAATCTCTCGCCGAGCTTTTAAGAGAAGAACATCCGTACGTCCTTACCTTGAGCGGGGACGTACACATGTTTCGTAAATCGGAGCTGATACTAGCGAAGGAAGTAGTAGGAGAGGATGCCGAGAAGCTTATGTTGCCAATATACGTAGAGCTAATTCCGGCACAGACAACCACTACAGGCGTCATAAGAGAGGAAATAGCTACGAAACTCGTTTCCACTCTCCTAGGAATTAATCACGCTACCCCCCTCTACGTTTACCCGATTCAGTTAGCGGAGCTGAGAAGAAAAATAGGAACCTTAATCCAGTACGTTGTTAGCCCCGAGGCCCTGAAGGAAATAGAGGATTACGAAGAGATTTAATTAGCTAAGGTAATCATGACTATTCTGTCAGGCCTCACGTTCTCGTTTGCTGTGATTTCAGAACAGCGTACGTTATCGAAGATTTAGGTATTACTAATCCTTTGTCACCTACTCTCACGCCTAATTCGTACTTAGATATCTTAGATAAGGTTCCTGAAACGATAGATCCATCAATTAAGTGGAACTCCAACTCAATACCTATTAATTCCGCGTCAATCACTGTATCATTTAATTGTTCGGTGCTGAAGCCGTGCAGATCAGAAGGTTCCACGGTAGCTACTAATATAGCGTGCCTGAATAAGATGTAAACCTTGTCCTTCGACACAACCCCTATCTCATACCTAGAAACCTCGTCAACAACTCCCCTGATAGGCTCCGGCGCTCCAAGAACCTTGAACTCCACTTCCCTGCCATTAAACCTCGCGTCAATTATGTTCTCTCTTAACGGCATCTAAACACCTTAGCTTTTATTCTCAGCAGGGTTTTTAAATATAAGGATACTTCTTCGTAATAAAGCTAGTTAGCCAGGTCATGAAATCCTCGTCTTTCACTAGGTCTTCAGGGATTTCCGTGAGTTCGTTGATGATGTTAGAGAATACTATGTCTTTTGCTGAGAGTTCTCTAGTGTTGAGGGAGCTTAGCAATTCCTGGGCGTTCTCGTATTTCCTCTTTATTATGGCTTTAGGGATTCCATCCCTAGCTATCCAAACAGTTAAGGTTCTATCTGAGGATCCATGTTTTCCTATGAAGTTTAGGAGCCCTCTACTTATCTTGGAGGGCCCCGGTCTAACATCGTAGCGTGATAATCTACCTCCACCCGTTAAGTCTAAAGCTATGATTGCTTGATTTAATTCATTACTCCAGAAATCATAGTCTATTACGTTAAACCCGTAATTTTCCAGTAAACTAACTACTCTTCTACCAACTCTCTTAAGTTCCCCCCATAGAACGTCTGGTGGTAGGGTCTTAGGAATCAAGTATCTGAGTAAGAGAATCCTTCTCTCAGTCTCCTCAAGAAACTTAATTAATTCACTAAGCGGCTTCATTAAGGGTTTGTAGAAGAATAGGGTTCTTGAAGGTTTCTTAATGAATGTGTTGGAAGCTACTACAGCTATTTTTAAAGCCCTGTCAGAAACCGCTGAAGCTACGTTCCTCCTAGGATCAACTGGATCCGGTACTATGAGAACGTCATCTCTGAATATCTTCCTGAGCTCTCTTAGGCTCAGGTACTCACTCCACAACCTCTCGTCAACTATCACTACCTCACCCTCACGCCACCCACTCATGGCTTTAAGAGCGTCAATGAACGAACCATACTTCAGTATGATTAACTCAGTGAGGTAGCCTGAGAAGCCCTCGACCTTTACTTCAGCTCCGTAAATACCTAAGCTTTTAAGAAATTTCTTTAACAGCCTTACCTCATCCCTCATATAATCGTTTAGTCTCGAGTTCACGTATCTAGTGTGGAATGGGGTCCTGTCAACAGCGGTGGTTATTTCTTTAGGGTCTCTAGCCCAGTAAGCTGGTACAATATCGATCTCAAATCCTTCAGCTCGTAGGGTTATGTACGGGTGCGATGCGTACTTGAGCTGAAGCGGGTACTTACTCAGCCGACTCATCAACAGGTGTTTTATGACATGTTCCTCAACCCACTCATTACTTAAGTCTTCCTTTCTTATCAGTATGAATACGTCGAGATCTATATCACCCCTTATCGACGTTCCTTTAGCGAACGACCCCTCCAAAGAGATCATGTAGTCGTAACCTATGCTCAGAGAAGACTCTATCAACGTTTTTATTTCCTCAAATAAGTCAAAACCTTTCTTAATCTCTTCTTCCGTAGGTCTTAACTCTCTTCTAACCTCTTCAAGCAAGTTACTTAGGTCTTCGCTCAACTTAACCATCCTTTAAGTCGACTACGGTGACGTCCATGTATACGGGTCCTTCAGGTCTTAAAATGCTTCTTTTTAGCTTTACCTGAGTTACTTGTGTCAGCCCGAATAAGGAGTTTTCATACGTTGATATGATGTTTTTGAGGCATGCCGGGTCGTAATATCCTTTCACCCTACCCACCGTTATGTGGGGAACGAATTCCTCTCTATCCGGTTGCGCGTAACGCTTCAAGCATTCTTCAAGTCTATTCCTAATAGATCTCAGCTTATCGAAGCCTTCAGTAATCCCAACCCACAACACTCTCGGCTTGCTAACGGAAGGAAACGCACCCACCCCCTCAATCCTCATCTGGAATTTAGTGAATTCCTTAGCACGCATCACGCACTCACTTATTTGAGGAACGTAGCTATCGGGGACCTCACCGATGAATCTTAAGGTTAGATGTATATTCTCGTCTTCAACCCCTTTAATACCTCTCTCTTTAGAGCAAGACACTACAGCATCCCTAAACCTAATCACGTTCCTCAAAACATCGTTGTTCTCTATCTCAACAGCCACAAATAGTCTAACCAACTATATCAACCAAATTTAATCAAGCTTAAACATTTAAAAGATAGATTAAGTTAAGAATCTTTGGTGTGGGGCCGTCGTCTAGCTTGGATAGGATGCCAGCCTGGGGAAGTCTCCCCGAAGAACGCGCTCCGGATCGCTGGTGGTCCGGGGTTCAAATCCCCGCGGCCCCACCACCCAACTCTCACACCAAAACTCACGAGACTTAAGAACCCTCATTTTTTAGAGTGGAGGAAGTCAGACGAAAAAGAAACTTACTCTTTTTAGGATCGGGTACTTTCTCTGCCTTACCTTCCCTAACCAGCCTCGCCAAGACTCTCCTTAATTCCATGTCTAGAAACTCTTCTTTCTTTACCTCACGCAAATACTTACGTAGCTCCTCAAAAGTAGCTAGCTTGAGGTTTCTTAACGCGTCGATCACGGCTTCCTCAAGCACTACTATGTTCCCTCATTACTTCCTTAAGGACTTCTTCCATGATATCCATGGATCTTTCCATTATCTCCTGTGATATGACTAGGGGAGGTGCCATCCTTATAGCTGAAAATCCAGCACCTATTACAGCAACGCCTCTCTTAAAGCACTTGATTAAGAATGACTCCAACTCTTTCTTAGCGTATTCCTTAGTCTCCCTATTCTTGACTAGCTCTATCCCTATCATCAAGCCCTTCCCTCTCACGTCACCAACTATCTCGTAGTTATCCATCCACTCTTTAGCCCTCTTCATCACGTAATTACCTACCTTCTCAGCATTCTCCAAGAGCTTCTCACTCTCAATTATTCTTATCACTTCAGTTCCGGCCTTCAACGCTACGGGGTTGCCTCCGAACGTGCTCGCGTGCGATCCCGGAGGCAGGTTCATCACTTCCTCCCTACCACCCACCACACCCAACGGTATGCCTGAAGCTACTGCCTTAGCCATCGTTATTAAGTCTGGATCAACACCCCAATTCTCTACAGCGAACCACTTACCGGTTCTCCCAAACCCGCTCTGAACCTCGTCAGCAACCAGTAAGATCCCGTTCTCTCTCGTCAGCTTCCTGAGCTTGGGGAGGAAGTCCTCTGGTGGTACTACATAACCACCCTCACCTTGTATAGGCTCTATGAATACTGCGGAGATTTCGGAAGGATCCACCATCCTCCTAAATATCCACTCCTCTATAAACCCTATCACAGCATCACCGCATTCCTCCGGATCTGCATGAAACGGACACCTATAGGGGTATGGATAAGGAACGTGGATAATCCCGGGAAGTAGTGGTTGGAAACCTTTCCTCTGTGCCGGCTTACTAGCCGTTAACGACATAGCTCCATGTGTTCTGCCGTGGAAAGAACCTATGAAAGCCATGATGTAAGGCCTCTTACCTCCCGCAACACCCTTACTTATCTTCATCGCCGCCTCAATAGCCTCAGCACCGCTGTTACCGAAGAAGAACTTCTTCTTACCAGGGATGGGTAGTATCTTAGACAGGTTCTCAGAATACTCGACTACTTCCTCATAGTAGAAGTCTGTGAGAGAGTAATGTATTAACTTCTTGACTTGCTCCTCAACAACCTTAACTATCCTGGGATGACTATGACCAACATTCATGACAGCTATCCCCGAGTTGAGGTCTACGAATAAGTTACCATCAAAGTCCTCGATAACAACCCCGTAACCACTCTTAGCGGCTAGAGGGTACCACCTGACGAATGACTGCATCAATAACTCGTGATCTCTCTCGATAATCTCCCTCGACTTAGGGCCAGGCGGCTCTACAACTATCTTCGGTATGCTCTTAGGATCATACCTATCATAATAGTAAAACACTATTTTACTCACCAACAGTAAATACTTACTACGGATATAAAAATTTTATTAAATTGAATGAAATGTTTTCAGGTTGAGAATAATTATTTTACTATTATGCGATTGAATACGTGGTACCTGAGTACGTGAATCACTTAGTTTGGTGCGGGGGGTGGGATTTGAACCCACGCAGGCCTACGCCATCGGGGCTCCCACCATTTTCGGACCTGAGCCCGACCCCTTTGACCTGGCTCGGGCACCCCCGCCAATAATTATAAGTAGTTGACCCGTTAATAAGAATTCACGCATTGTTAGTTATTGACACTTAATAAACGTTCTTAACCGAATATCACGCCGTGTTAAGTACCGAGCGTTTCTCTAAGTTTTTTCCTCACGGTATCCGCAACCACCTTCCCGTCGATCTTACCTCTCACCTTCTTCATGACCTCGCCCATCACTATGTTGAACGCTTTTTCTTTCTTGGCTAGTAAGGTTTCTCTTAAGGCCTCTATAACCTCATCTATTAGCTTCTCTAACTCGCCGATCCCCACTCCGGTGTATTTCCTGATTAATTCTTCTAGGCTAACCTCGCCTCTCTTGACTGAATATTCCCTCAGTATCTCAGGTATTGCGTCTTTACTTAAGATATTCTCGCCGACTTTCTCCAGAATTGTCTTTAGTGTTTGCTCGTCTATCACGCTAACGTCAAGCCCCTCCGATTTAAGCCCCTTCAAATGTATCATTAGTGTCGTGGCTATTATGTGGGGTTGTACCTTATTACCTAATTCCTCAACTAAGTTTAGGTACGTATGAATTAATGGGTCTCTAATCAATTGCTCGGCAAGAGTTTTCGTGAGTTTATGTTCCCCTATCAAACGGGTTAGAAGATCTTCAGGCGTTGGCGGTTTAAGGCGCTCAGCTTCCTCGAGGAGTTCTTGAGTGACCGGGATGGGCCTAATATCCGTTTCTGGATACATCCTCATAGCGCCTGGCTGAGGTCTCATATACCTGGTAGTGCCGTCAGGGTTAGCCGCGCGCGTCTCCTTAGGTATCCCGATCAGCGCGTGCCGAGCCCTATCCACAACAGCTTTAAGAGCTCTCTCAGCCGATTCCGCGTCACTGATTACCAGGACGTACGCGTCCCTCTCCCTATCCAATGAGAGGAGCCTGAAAACAGCGTCTTTTTCCTCCTCTGAGATCCCGTAGGAAGGCAGCTCATCACTATGTATTATGCCCCCCACCCCACCCCAAGCCTTCGCGTAATCAGAGAGTTCCGTGCCAAACCTTCTCCCAGGCATTAACTCAGTCTTCAGTAATCCGCCAAAGCCTTTCAGCGGTGTCGCGTATATTCTGAGACCCTTACTTAGCGAGGAAGTCACTAACCTGCTCTTACTGCTTAAGAAAACGTCGGTCACGTCAACAATTAAGTAAGGTAAGTCACTCTCCCCAACCCCCCTTCTAATCAACTCATCTCTTATTTCAAGTAGCCTCAGCTGCCTCAAAACCTCGTATTCCACTACCTTAGGTATTAACTCGAGCTTTCCAACACCCTTTACCTCGGTTTTAACGCCCCCCATTATCGATATGTTTAGGTCTTGTCTTATGGTGCCGATCCCTCTCTTGACCTTACCACTAAGTCTAAGCAGCAACCCTAACTTGAAAGCAACCCTCATGGCTTGCTCAGGGCTTCTTATGTCGGGTCCTGTAGCTATCTCGATGAGCGGTATGCCCAGCCTGTCTAAGTTATACTTAACATAACCCCTCCCCTCATCAACCTTCCTCGCAGCGTCTTCTTCAAGACATATAGTCTGTATTCTTATCAAGCCGTCATCATCTGCCAGATAACCGCCTACAGCGACTATAGCTGTTCTCTGAAAACCTGTAGTGTTTGAGCCGTCAACAACTATCTTCCTCATAACCTCTATCTCGTCAACGGGCGTGGAGTTCAGGGCCCTAGCTATGGCTAACGTTATTAAAACTGCCTCCCTATTCAGCTCGTGAGGAGGCTCCTCATCCAGCTCCACCAAGCAAGCGTGATTCTCCGGTACCTCATATATTATGTTCCTCCCCTTCATGATCTCGTACTGAGCCGCGGGATCAACTTCACCAACCTCACTCTTAGCAACCTTCAGGAATCTCCTCACCTCTCTTTTAGGAACCTCATCACTAGCTAACTCAGCAGGGCATGAACAGAAAAGCTTTTCTTTAGTAGCTAGTTGCTGATGTATCTCAATACCGACTCTCAAACCTATCGAGGAGTAGTCAATACTCATGAGACCACACCGGGAATAACGAGTCCTTATGTATCGGGTTATACTCGTAAGCTATGTTCCCGTGAAAAAGCTCTACGTAGTCTTTCCTGTCAAGACCTGGATAGCTACCGAGCATCCAAGACAGCTTAACGTAAGCAACCTCACTTAAGATATCATGTCCTGGTATAGCACCGGCTTTAAGGAGCCTCCTACCAGTACTGTAGACATTCATGTTAACCCTGCCAAATATTGTCTGAGTAGTCACGATTGTTAACACCCCCTCCTCAGTAGCTCTGGCAACACTATCAACACAAGCGTTTCTTATGTGACCTAACCCAGTTCCTTCAAAGACTATGGCTCTATACCCCCTATCAACTAAGAAATCGATGATACCGCACTCCATGCCCGGATAAAACTTCAGTAACACGACCCTATCACTAAACTTGCTCACAACCTGGAAATCCTCTCTCCTACCCCTAGCAATAAACCTCGGGTTAAGCATCTTAAACCTCATGCCCGGGAAGTCAACCCTAGCTAACGGTGCGTCATTTATTGATTGAAATGCGTCCCTCCTACTAGAATGCATTTTCCTGACCTTAACCCCCCTATGAGCTAAGACGTAATCGTCTGAGATAGTTCCATGCATGCACACCACCACCTCACCAAACGGCGCTTCCTTAAAGATTGCTAAGGAAGCCTTCATGTTGAGGACCGAGTCCGAGCTAGGCCTGTCACTACTCCTCTGAGAACCGACCAAGATGACTGGTACTGGGAGATTCCTTAAAGCAAAAGCTAGTGCTGAAGCTGTGTAAGTCATAGTGTCAGTTCCGTGAGCTATGAGGACTCCGTCAACGCCTGACTCAATTAACCTACCTACCTCACTACCTAGCTCCGCCCAATACGCCGGCGTTAAGTCTTCACTAAACAATCTGCTATACTCTATCACAGCGAGTTCCGACGCGTAATCAGCGAATTCCGGGACCGCCTCGAGCAACTCAGTCGCAGTTATCGCAGGCCTCACGGCGCCCGTCTCGTAATCAACCTTACTAACGATGGTACCGCCAGTACTCAAGAAAGTGATCCTGAGATTGCCGCCACCCTTCACCACACTACGGGAAAGTCCTAACTCATGGAAACCAACAACGTTTTCTTCTATGACTTCTACCTCAGCACCGCTAACGTCGATCCCAACGTTGTACCCGTTATCTAGCTTAATCACTAAGACATTCTCAGAACTAAACTCACTCTTAGGTAGAACCACGCCCTCATAAATTAGAGGGCCCTTCCTAATCCTTACTCTATCCCCTACCCTCACTCCTGAAATCAAGCCAGCACCTCACTTAAGAAACTCTATTAACAAAATTATTTTTTGAAAAGCTATGCGGTAGCCTTCCTCGCACTGGGCACAGACGAAGGAGGTATCACCGTAGGAACTGGAAGACCCGCTTCCTTCCTCTTCCTAATCCAATACTCACGCCTATTCCTCTGCCTAGGCGGGAAATTCCTCTTAGGCTTCCTCTCTATCTTTGGAGTCTGACTCCTCACTTTACCAGCCTTAGTCATCGAACCGTGCGTAGGCATTGCCCTAGACCCGCATAAAAAATACTTCTAAAGATTATAAGCTTTTGATTAAGGACCCACGTGTCTTTAGCGTGAGACCCTCAGTGATAATGGAAAAGCCGAAGCGGCAAACGATGATCTTAGCGGACGTGAGAGCCTGTCCTTAATGATGCGGTGTTGCCAGGCGTTATGAAGTCTGTCTACGTGATCCTTAGCATATATAAATTTGTGTGAGTTATTTCTATTTGGTGCTAATGGTGAGGGTAGTAGCTCTTGATACGTTTATAGGGTCTCTAATAGCTGACGTTGATGGTAATGTACTCGTAAAGCGTTTTAGTAGTAAGATTAACGTGAATGAGTTGGTTGAGCGCGTTCTGAAATTGGAGAATGGGGAGGTAACGGATGAGTTTGTTGCCTGTATTGAGGATTTGGTTAAGGCCTACGGTGACGAGGTCGAGGTGGTGGTTCCGGATGAGGATCATGCGAGAGCGCTTTCTTCGATGAAGCTTAAAGCGCTTGTAGAGCCTGAGAATAGTGTTCTTCGAAGACTTCGTGATTCCTTGATTCAGATAGCGATTAATGAAGGTATTGCGAAATCTGAGGTTGAGTGGGTTATGTTCTTGAATCAAGTAATGCTTCAAGCAACTAGGATTAAGTTAAGGAGCTTTGCTGCTAAGAGGGACTTACTAGCTATTCAAGCCATCAGGTCTATAGATGACATAGATAAGACTATAAACTTATTCGCGTCGAGAATGCGTGAGTGGTATAGTGTTCACTTTCCGGAGTTAGACGACTTGATAGAGGATCATAAGATGTACGCTACGGTAGTTTACGAGTTTGGTAGTAGGGAGGAGATGACTCCCGAAAAACTCAGGAAGCTAGGCTTTAGTGAGAGTAGAGCTCTCAAGATCTACGATGCTTCTAGGAAGAGTATGGGTGCTGACTTATCGGAAGTGGATGTTGAGAGAATAAGAGACTTTGTTAACGTTATTCTAAATCTTTACGAGTTGAGGGATAGGCTTTCAGAATACTTAAGTCAAGTCATGAGGGAGGTAGCCCCTAACATAACGGAACTCGTGGGACCTACTCTGGGCGCGAGATTATTATCGCTTGCCGGAAGTCTCGAAGACTTGGCTAAGATGCCTGCAAGCACTATTCAAGTCTTAGGCGCTGAGAAAGCTTTGTTCAGAGCTCTAAGAACTGGCGGGAGACCGCCGAAACACGGCGTGTTATTCCAGTACCCGGAAATACATACAGCCCCTAAGTGGCAGAGAGGTAAGATCGCGAGAGCTGTCGCAACTAAGCTAGCTATAGCTGCTAAAGCCGATTACTTCACCGGCAGATTCATTGCGGATAAGCTTAAGAAAGATCTTCAGGAGAGGATTGCGGAGATTAAGGAGTTGTACGCTAAGCCGCCTGCCAAGCCCATGCCAGAGAAAGTTAAAGGGCCTGAAAGACCTCCATTTAAGAGGGGTAGGAGGGGGAGGGGTGGTAGGTGATAAAAGATGATAGAAGTAGTTAGTATTAAGCCTCATGAAAAGTATGGCGGCGTATACTTGGTTGAGTTAGAAGATGGTAGCATAAAACTAGCTACTAAGAACCTAGCTCCTGGCAAGAGAGTCTACGGCGAGAGACTGTACTTGTATGAGGGGGTGGAGTATAGGGAGTGGAACCCCTACAGGAGTAAGCTGGCTGGAGCGTTATTGAAAGGCATAAAAGAATTATTCATAGGTAGTGGTACTAAGGTCCTCTACCTAGGCGCTGGCTCGGGAACCACGCCGAGCCACGTATCGGATTTGGTTGGCGAGAAGGGAGTTGTGTACGCAGTTGAGTTCGCGCCTAGAGTAATAAGAGATTTACTGAGAGTATGTGAAGACCGCAAAAACTTAATCCCGCTATTGAACGACGCGCGCTTCCCGCAGAAATACTCACACACAGTCTCTTTGGTTGACGTCTTATACGCTGATGTAGCGCAGCCGGAGCAGGCGGCCATCGTGAACATCAACGCTAAGTACTTCTTGAGGGAGAATGGTTATCTCTACCTAGCTATAAAGTCTAGAAGTATTGACGTGACTAAAGAACCTGACGAGATCTATAAGCGGGAGATAGACACGCTGACTAAGGGAGGATTCGAAATAGTTGATGTGGTCCATCTAGATCCCTTCGATAAAGACCACGCTATGGTGTTAGCTAGGTATACGAGAAGTTGATATTTATCTTCGAAAAGAAAAAATTAAACACTTATATTACTGCATTACTTAGTTATTATTGATAATGATGGAGAGTAGAACGGGAAGTAAGGAAGTGCTTAAGAAGCTTTACGAAGGAGTTAACAACGTGTTAGAGAGAGTTAGCTTTAGATATGAGGTCATTAACTTTCCCGTTAAGTACAGGGAGAGATCTATAGATATAGTTGCTAGCAGTGACGAGCACGGGACACTCATAATAAGAGTTAAGGACTTAATGCACGTGAATAAGAACGAAGCACAGGACCTAATTAAGTCTTCGATGGCTTTAAACGCCGTACCTTTAATAATTTCAGAGACTCCTGACGTATACGAGAACATAGTGATTGAGAAAGAAGGTGTTTATTTACTTAGCTTAAAGACTTTCCAGAACATGTATTCCGGGAGAGATGAGTTAATAGCTCTATATAAGAGGGGGGAGCTATTCGTTAAAGTAGATAGTGAGGTCTTCTCTAGAAAGAGAACAGAACTAAGACACACGCTGACGTCTTTGTCATCCCTCCTGAATATCTCTAGGAAAACCTTGGAAACCTATGAGAAGAAGGGAGGGAACATAACCATAGAGACAGCTGAGAAACTAGCTTCGGTGTTAGGTGATGAAGTCATAAGACCTATATCAGCTAAAGACTTAAGGGAAGAGTTTGCCAGTAAGTCGATTAAAGAAGCTCAGGGATTCGCTAACGAGAATTTAATACGCGTGAAAACAAACCTTAAAGAGTTATTCGACGTGGATGAGAGCAAGATATACGAGATAAGAAGGTCGGCACCGGACTATATAATAAAAGATAGGGAGACCTTCATAACGGTGGATACGACTAAGTCCCACAGATATGGCATGAGGGAGATGATCGTGAAGATCGGTGAGTGCCTGAAGTTCTCTAGAGTTACTGACGCGGATGTCAGTGTCGTTACAGACGATCCTGAGAAAGCGAAGATGATAAGAGATAGCTTATCGACTGTTGAGGGAGGAAAAGTTAAGATAATTAAGGTTTAGCTCAAGGATTTAAGAATACTCGCGAGCCTGAGCATGAAATGAAGTTCTTCATTAGTGGTCCTCCAGGCGTTGGTAAGACTACGGTGTTCCTTAAAGTCATTGAGTTACTGAGGGAGGACGGCTTAAGAATAGGTGGTTTTATTTGTCCTGAGGTCCGGGTAGGTGGGCGGAGGATAGGTTTCAAGATAGTTGATTTAATAAGCGGTGAGGAGGGTTGGTTAGCCGAGCTATGTGAGGGTGGGGAGCCACGCATCGGGAGGTACTGTGTTAACGTGGAGGCTGCCACAGCCGTGGGGGTCAACTCCATCAAGAAAGCAGTGGAGAATTCCGACTTGATAGCTATTGATGAGATAGGTCCTATGGAGTTGTCGGTTCCTCAGCTTAGGTCAGCTATTTACGACGTTTTAAGAAGTGATAGGGTTTTACTAGCCGTTATCCACTGGAAGCTGAAGGACACCATACTTAAGTCCTTGAGCAGTCGGTGGGAATTGTTTTCCGTGTCTCTCTCTAACAGGGACTGGATTCATAAAGACCTGTACTTTAGGATACGGGATTCACTATATTAGCTCCCAAACCGATGTTATTATCGGGTATGAGGAAACGGTGTCTCTGATGAGGGCGGAGCTGGAGCGACGTATATTGGAGATTGTTAAGCAGCGAGGCAAGAACGGTGTTATTCAGAGTGAGTTATGGTCTATTCTAGGGGTTGATAATAGGGAGGGCTCGCGAGCGGTCCTCAGCTTAGTTCGTAAGGGTTTGATAAAGAGAGAGCAAATGCTATATAAGGGTAGGAAGACGTACGTGCTCAAATACGTGCCTGAGAAACTAGAGGAGGTATCTCTTAAAGTTAGTTTAAATCCGGTCATTAAGTTGCCGTGTTTTGTGTGCAGAGAGTTATACAGGTGTGGTACTGGAGGCTTCTTCAATCCATACAAATGCAACCTACTGACCTACTTTCTGCAAAGTAACTCAGATTAACTAGCTATGTGACGCACCTAAGCAAGGTTTCTAGGTCTGAGTCTGTTCTAATGTATTGAGGTGCTACGTGTGTCCTACTAGCTTTGTAGCCGGCTTTCCTTAAGCATTCTAAGACTTTCTTGACTGAGGGCACGTTAGTTTTCAAGAACTTAGCTAGAGTAATTAGGTTATAGGCAGGTAAGCTAGTCTCTTCATTAACTAGAAATTCTAGTAGCTTAGCTAGCTTGCCACGTGACTGTAGGTAACTAAACTCATTACTTAGTAAATCTTGGAGGATCTTAAGGAATGAAGCGTTGACGAGCTCCCCTCTCCATAGAGGACCTAAGAGTTTCACAGGACCTCCACAAAAAGAACATACCTCGTCCCCCACTATCTTATTCGTGTATGTTCTGAAACCGCATCTATCGCATATTAGAAGATAGCTTACCTGATTAGAGAGGACTTCGCTAGCCTTAGTAGCTCCCTTAGAAACCCTCACGAAAACCCTGTAGTAATGTCCTGAGTAAAAGGAGAGCAGGGGTTCCACAACCCTGTCTCGAGTCGCCCCCCTCCTAGCCATGAAACCTAGCAAAACACGAAGTCCTACCTCAGCACCTACGTCATTAGGGAGTAACCTAACGTCGTATCTCCTAGACCCGGCTAAGTATTTAGACCCGCTCAAGGGTGCTGTGTCCGTCGCAGTAGCAGCTAAAACGCCGTGATTCCTGGTGGACCATATGCCGGCGTCAACGTACGGTGCTGGGGTCCCGTAAGGATCTATATCCACGAAAACGAAGGTGTATCCCAGAGACTTCAGCATGTAAAGGATTGCGTTAGCGTCCCCCCTGAAGACCCTTACCTTATCCTGGACATTATTCATGCGCACGTTTTCCTGAATTAACTTGAAGGCGTTGGGGTCTAAGTCGTTAGCGTATACCTCATTGACGCCGGGAACCTCGATTGCGTACCTCACTGCTCTGACACCAGTCCCTGAGAACGGGTCGGCTACTCTCACAGGCTTCTCGAAATTCTGAGTTTTGAGTAGAGCAGTCAGTACTAGGACTGAAGCATCCCTATTCATGGTCTGAGCTGGGTTGTAGAAAACGGGTGCCCACGCAGGTTCGTACACATTATCAGGTCTTAAGTACTTCGCGGGGTTCGGGACCTTGATCCTCGCCCTACCTTCCTCGATAACTACATAATCTTCTGACATACCAGAAACACCGGCCTCCACCACGTATTCGAGTTACTCACACTTCCTTAAAAAAGAATTAGGTTGATATCTTAAAAATCAACCAAGCCAGTAAAGGTATTGTTAGGGAGAGTGATGCTGGAGCTACTCCTAATGACCGCTACCTTACTCTTAGTGTTGATCTCGATCACGGGCTACGATAAGTACGTAGCCGCGAAAATCCGCGGTCGCTTAAGGCGGGAGCAGGGGATTAACGAGGTACGAAGCAATTTAGGGGGGTACGAGGTAGATACCTTCACTAAGATGAAGGTTAAGAAGGTTAAGGCGTCTAAGATAGGTAGTTACTTGATTATCACGCTACTCGTTAGTGAGGGTGAGGAATCCGGTAGGGGTGAGGTGGTCGAGATAGATAATCCTGTTCTGCTAACCTACTTAGAAGATGAGGAGGACGTAACTACTTAATGAATTGTCCTTCATACTGCTTTATTAACTCCACGCTCTGTTTAGTGTCTATGAAGAGCCTCGTTGCCTCCTCAACGTCCTCAGGCGTTATCTCTTGGTGTTTCTTGCGTTCAGCTATTATGTGTGCGGGCCTGAGTAACTGGACAGCGTACCTAAGGCTATGGCTGACTCCTATGTCCGCTAACCGTTCAAGACCCTCCTTACTTAACTGGACTTCCTCTTCCTCCGCTCTAATTGATATTATCTGCTTTATTTCCTCTCTGCTGTAAGGCTTCATTGGGATTATCAATAACCTATCTAGGAGGTCTAAGGGTATTCCATGAGGTGACTCAATATCGGTTCCTCTAATCTTGGTAACCCCCCTATTGGTAGCTAGTATCAGTATAGGCGAGAACTCGGATTCGAGGACTTTAGTCAAGAAGGAGAATGCTTCGAGATCTAAGAGGTGTGCATCATCGATAAATAAAACGCCGGGAACTATCTCTCCCTTACCTTCCTCGAGCCACTTCCTTACCATGGAGTTAACGGATTTCCTCGTGTCTTCATCTATTTCTTTCTCTAACTCAACACCGAACAGGGAGGTTATAGAGAGTCTCTGACTAGCTACATAGAGGTCTAGGTCGTTGAAGGTGAATACACGCACTATTTCCTTATCCCTCTTTACCGGTCCGGAAGGCATCTCCTCCTCGATACGTGTTGAGTCTATGTCGTAATATTTAGCTTCCTCAACCCCCTTAACCCGCCCTACCTTGTGTACTATACCTGTCTCCGCGTCTATCCATATGTGGTCACCCCTCTTAATCCTGAGCTGAACTAATTGACTAGTTATTTCCTCGCCCACCGATATAGTTATTGAGTCGTCCTTAGTTTCGAGAGTTATTCTAGCCTCCCCAGGTATTCTCGCGTACGGATTAAACGGATGTTTCACGAAACCTATTTTTATGTTCTTGACTACACCCTCGTAAACTTTCCTGACTTCTCTGACCTTAACGCCTATAGCTTTACGCACGGCGCGCATGAGAACCTCTGTTTTCTTTACTTCTGTGGAGTATATCTCTGCACCATCTATGGCTACGAAAGGTGTGTCCTCGCCTAACTCCCTCGCTATAGCTACTGCCAGAGCGGTCTTCCCAGTACCTGGGGGGCCGACGAGTAAGATCCCCTTACCAGTCATCTTACCTTGCCTTATGAGATCTACCACAACTCCCGCAGCTTTCCTCGCTTCTATCTGACCCACTAAGCCTCCCGCAACAGGCTTAGGCTCCATATTAGCGTCGAGTCCGAGACCCCTTATATGGCTATGCAGGCTTAAGACTACCTCAGGCCTAACACTCTTAATCTCCCTAATCTCACTCACTTTCAGTCCCCCAATAATTATTAAATTATAGTTTTTCTGATTTATTAGCGTTAGATCAACTTCATTTAGGGATGTACTAGATGCCGCAAAAACCTCAGCAAACCTCGGGAACCACGTCTAAGGAGTTAAGAATAATTGCTAGGCCAGCCACAACCATAGAAGCCGTTAAGAAAGACCCTGATAAACTAAAGCTACTTACCATAATAGATCACCTCAAAATAATATCTGAGAGAAGCTTGAATAGCCTAGTGTATGCGTTGTCTAAAGAGAAGAACATTAAGTTCAGGTATTCTTTCGTGTTAGTCGATCAAATACCTAGTAGTAAGGAATTAAGTGAGGATGTTCGAGTACTTCTTTATCTAGGTTTAGTGGAGACAGAACCCACGCTGAGAAAGCTTAGGCTAACGAGTTCCGGCAAGGAATTCTTAGGGCAGAACAAGTTAGACGAAAACACATTAAACGAATTATTGAAAGCCGTTGACGAGTTGAAAGAGAGGATACTTAGTGAGGAAAGGGTAGCTGAATTCTCTGCAAGGCCTGTGAGAGGTAGGAGAAGGTTTAGGCGTTAAGATACTTAAGACTACTTGATTTTCTCGCGAACGTCGCTAGGGAGTAGATCCCTGTATTTTTTAAGGAATTCTTCCTCCCTAGACTTGACCTTTGGGTGTAGTCTCCTACTATCTGGGTACATGAAGGGGATCCCGTTTATTATTGGGTACCACCGACCGCATCTCTCGCATAATAGAACCCCGCTCAAGACGTCTTCCTTAACGCATAACTCACACTCTAGTTTATTAACATCTAGGGAGCTAACTGATTTCTCGTACCTACCGCAATAGTAGTCACAGAATGGTTTGGTAACCGCGTAATCCCTCTCCGACACCTTCTTCTCTATCACGTATAATCTTAAGGGGAAATTCTTGCACATCGGGCATGCGAGCAGGTTTAGTAACGGGTACCTCATTTCAATACCTCACTAGTAATTCTCAGCAAGTCTTTAAGAATTTCGTTAGCTCTGTCCTCACTAACTGCTTCCACGAAAATCCTTATTAAAGGTTCTGTTCCGGAAGGCCTTACCAAGAACCAGAAATCAGGTCCTATTACCTTCACGCCATCTATGGTTATGTTCCTATATCCACCATAACTAAGTAAGATCTTGTCTATTACGTCGCTAACCAAGCTCTTGTCCTTCAAAGGCACCTTAGTCTTGATTAAATACCTCTTAGGTAGCTTATCATATAACTCGCTAAGGGAAACGCCTTCACTACCTAGCAACTCCAGCATCAACGCGGTAGTCATTGCGCCGTCCCGTACCATCTGGTGCGGTGCGTACATGAAACCCCCGTTTTCCTCAAAACCCGCCATAGCCCCTAAACTCTTCATAGTCCTAGCAATCACTATGCTGCCCACCCTAACCCACACGACCTCCACACCGTATTCACGAAGCAGGTCCTCTACTATGGTTGATGACGAGACGGCCGTAACTACACGGCGCGGCAAATTATCTCTCCTGTTGGTTATTATGTGCTTACATAAGAGAGTGGCGGATCTATCGCCCGGCATATAACGACCTAGATCGTCTATGAAGATAGCTCTGTCAGCGTCCCCGTCATGTGCTACGGCGAAATCCGCTTTCACGTCGCGTACTATGCTACTTAAGTATTCTAGGTTTTCCTGAGTAGGTTCAGGCTCTCTGTAAGGCTGGTGGGTTAGGTCGCCGTTAACGGTCAACACGCGCACGCCGAGCGCTCTAAGCAGTTTTGGGGTTGTGAGCGCGCCCACGTTATTCGCGGGATCAACAACTACTCTGAAGACTTTCTTCAGCTTACTAGTATCAACGAGCTTAATTATCCCGTCAACGTAGAACTCATTAACGTCATCAATTAAGGTCTTCCTGTGCCTTAACTCCCTCCAAGAAACCCTCCTAAAGCTCTCCTCAAGGAATATCTTTTCAATCTCCTCCTCAACCTCTCTAGGGGCTTCGATGCCGTCAGACAACACTACCTTTACACCACTGTACTGCGGCGGGTTATGCGACGCAGTCACCATCACACCCCCGTCAAAACCTCTCTCCTTGACGTTGTACTGTAGCGCAGGAGTCGGTGTGAGGCCGGCGTCGTAAACCCTTAGTCCTGAGGACGCTAAAACACCCATTACGATATCCTGAATTAACTCACTACCAGCTCTCGCGTCCCTCCCAACCAATATGGAGGATCCGCTACCGAAGTATGACGCTATGGCTAGTGCGAGTCTGACAACGAATTCCGGTTTTAGGTCTTCATTAACAACCCCTCTAACACCATCAGTACCGAAGAGTCTCACTCTTGATTACACCACGTTAATTAATTGACTACCTCAATTAATTAATTTTCAGTCCCCGATATTTGTTGGGGTGGTGGATTTCAGGGTATGGGTTGACGTGTTGACTTCTAAGCAAGCAACTCTTTTTGGTTTATTATCTAGGGAGTTGCGTGGGAGAGGTTATGAGGTCTTAGTCACTTGCAGAGACTACGAGTACACTGTAGGGGCTCTGAGGAGGTTTGGAGTGGAACCTGTGGTTATCGGGAGGTACGTCATAGGCAACCCGTACGATAAGGTGTTGGGAGACGCTGACAGGATGTTTGGTCTAGCAGTACATGTTGAGAGGTTTAGGCCAGACGTACTCGTGGCTTACCCCAACCCACCCGCCGCCAGGCTGGCTTTCGGTGTCGGGATTAAGTACGTGGCTATAACAGACTCGCCTCACGCTCAAGTACCCAGTAGGCTTTCCCTACCCCTAGCGGACGTAGTGATAGTCTCTGACTGCATACCTGAGGAAGACATTAGGAAGTACATGTTTTGGGGTTCTAGACTAGTGAGGTACGGCGGGGTTGACGAGGTTTCCTGGCTACTTAGGAGTGAGCCAGACTTAAGCTATGTGGAGGGTTTAGGTCTTGAACCCTACAAGTACTTAGTTCTCAGGCCGCACGAGCGTCACGCAACCTACTATAAGGGTGTTGAGTTAAGCTTCGATCTCAGGGAATTAATATATCACGTCTTAAGCAACGATCTAAAGATTGTTTTCCTTCCCAGATACCCCGAACATAAAAAATTAATTGATGAATTACCTCAGACGTTGAGGAGTAAAGTGATCGTTATTGAGGGTTCCTACGACGGGGTCAGCTTAGCTTTTTACGCTAGGGCGGTAGTTAGCGGCGGCTCAACTCTGGCTAGGGAAGCCGCGCTCCTCAACACGGTCGGTATCACTTACTATCCAGGCTTAATACACGTCAACGAATGTGTTAAAGCTAGGGGATACCCACTATTTAAGGTCTCAACAACTGAGGAGGTGCTGGCCTTAATTAGTGAGGTAGAGCCTAGAGGGAAGGACGTAAGAGGCGTTCTGGAAAGGATTAAGAAAGACTTCGAGGATCTTATAGGGGTTGTTGTTAAGGTCTTGGAGGGAGGGGTTTGAAGTTTGTTTATGTCTAAGGGTTCCGTGTCCTTAGGGATAGATGAGGCTGGGAGAGGGCCTGTAATAGGGGATATGTTCGTTGCTTGCGTCGGGGTTAGAGAGGAACTTACACAGCGCCTTAAAGACTTAGGGGTTAGGGATAGTAAGAGTCTTACACCACGTGCCAGAGCTGCTTTATTCCCTAAAATCATTGAGGTAGCTGAGGTAGTGATTGTTAGGAGGTACAGACCGGCAACGATAGACGCGAATAACTTGAATAATTTGTTTGTTGAGGCAGTCGTTTCGTTGGTTAAGACTGTCTTGAGTCTGGGAATCAAGGTATCTGAAGTTTACGTAGACGCTCTCTCATCCCTTAAACACGAGAGGGTCCTGGTGGCGAACATCCCAACCAATATTAAACTCATTTACGAGCACAAAGCTGACGTCAGGTACCCTGTAGTAGCGGCGGCTTCCATAATCGCTAAGTTTCTCAGGGATACGCATGTGGGGTTCCTGCACTCTATCTACGGTGATTTCGGTAGCGGGTACCCTTCAGACCCGAGGACTATTAAGTGGCTAGCTGAGCACGTCCCTGAAGAAACCCCCATAATACGTAAGACCTGGTCAACGCTTAAGAAACTAGGTTTAGGGAGTGTCAAGAATGATCAGGGATTGCTTAGGTGGTTGGGGAGAGGGCTCGACAATGATTCGTAGACTTAAAGAGGGCTAACCTAATTTTTAATAGGAGAGAGAGTGCCGACCAACCTACCTGCTGAAGCTAAGGCTAAGTGGGTGAAGTATTTAGAGGCTAAGACTACTGAAGAGAAAATACAGGCTTTAGAAGAGTTTTTGTCAGCCATCCCCAAACATAAAGGTACTGAGAACCTCGTTGCTTGGGTTAGGAGGAAGCTCTCGGAGCTTAGGAAAGAGCTTGAAGAGAGGAGGTCTAGGAGAGGGGGTAGTGGAGGTCCCACGTTCTTCATAGAGAAGGAGGGCGCCGCGCAAGTAGTCATCCTAGGTTTCCCGTCCTCTGGGAAGAGCTCCGTGCTCAGAGCGTTGACCAACGCAAAACCTGTGGTAGGTCAAGTACCGTTCACCACTAAAATGCCCGTGCCTGGAATGATGATGTTCGAGGATATCCAGATACAGTTGATAGATACCCCCGCGTTCGTTGAGGGAGTTTCGAAAGGCGCTGTATGGTGGGGGACTAGGTTGCTAGGTCTAGCTAGGAACGCTGATGGACTCTTGATAGTCCTAGACGCTTCAAACAATCCCGTGAGGCAGTTAGAGATCATGGTGAAGGAATTAACAGACTCCGGCATCTACTTGGTAAGACCTAGGGGTCAGGTACAGATAATCAGGGGGAGGAGCCAACAGGGAGTTAGGGTAGTGGTAAACGGTAAGTTAATCGGGTGTACGGCTGAGGACGTAAGAAAACTCCTTGAGAGTTACCGTCTCTACAACTCTGAGGTGAGGATCATCGGCGAGGTATCTCTAGACGAGGTCGAGAGAGCTATCTTCGAGAGGGTTACTTACAAGCCCTCACTAATACTGTTGAATAAGGTAGACCTGATCGCGGAAAACCAGCTGAGTTCCTTGACAGAAGCTTTAAAGAACTTAATACCAGGTGTTGAGGTCTTGCCCGTCTCCGCAACACACATGAGAGGTTTTGAGAGCGTTCCTCGACTAGTCTTCAAAATGCTTAACTTAATAAGGGTTTACACGAAGGAACCTAACACAGACACACACTCACCTAAGCCTCTGATTCTTAAGGAGGGCTCCACGGTTGAGGACGCTATTAAAGAAATACGTGAGGAGTTTCTGAAGTTCTTTAAGTACGCCAGGATTTGGGGGCCCTCAGCGAAGTATCCGGGCGAGAAGGTGGGTCTCTCACATAAATTAATGGATAAAGACATAATCGAGATAAGAACGACTATCAAGGGTATTTAAGCGGGGTTGAGGTGATTGGTTAAGAAAGATAAAGAATCTAAGAGAAAAAGTGTTGGGAAGAAGACTAAGGCTGGGAGGGGAAAGCCTCCTAAGAAAGAAGTTGAACAGAAAACAGTTAAAGAGAGGAAAGCAAGTCGTAAGGAAGTAGATATTGATGAATGGATTAACGAGAACATAGGGGACTTCGTTAACTTATCAGGTCTCTCAATACTTGGGTTAAGTGATGCTCAGTACGTGGAGCTACTTCACGACATACTAACTCAGCTCTACGGCTCCCCAACCACTCGCACGGATGTTGAGACGGTAGTTAAGAGATATAACAGGCATAAAGAAACCATAAACGAGTTGATAGCTAATAGGATAGTCCAGACGTTCGAGTCTTTAACGCCAAACCTCCTCGACTTCATAGTAGCGAGCGTTAAGGACTCTGTCCTCTTAGTAGCTCCTAGGATCTACGAGCAGGTAGTGCGGGAGAAGCGAACAGACCTCATAGAAGTACTCAGGATAAAGTGGTTTAACGCATGGGTTAACAGGAGGTATAAGATCCCCCCGATCACGTGCCCTAGATGCGGCTTCAACTCGTTAATGCCGGACCTCACGTGCTTGGTGTGTGGGGCTTCCGTGAGTGAGTCACAGCTCAGAAAACACGTAAACTTTGGGGAAGGTCTTAAGAGACTTGCTAGCGAGCTACCCTGTAGCGAGTTAAGAGAATTACTCAACTACGATTTAGTCTTGCTAAATAGTATGGGGATTAGAAAGCCAACGGAGCTTAAGACCCCAGTAGATATAGAAGTGTATTTAACTCCCGAAGAGAAGAAAATAATTAGGGAAGCTTACAACAGTAGGTGCAGGACTGTAGGTAATGAGGGTAGTAAGCGATCTGAGGGAGTTGATGGAGGTAGTTTACGGGCGTGACGTGGTCTTAGTAGTGATTTCTAGAACAGGAGTTCCCGAAGCTCGAGTCTTACAAAAGACTCTGAGAAGGATAGAGGAGAAATCTAGAGGCTTAGTGACGACGGTCATGTTCTTATCTGAGGAGCTGAAAAACGATACGGTAACTATATCCCTCTTTTTCAAGGGTGTGGAGGTCGTTAGGCAAGACGGCATCTTCGGTAATGAGAAGAAAGATTATGAGGCTTTAAAGTGGACCATATCATCGGTTTTAAATAGTAGGGGGGTTGAGACCCCGTTCTAAACACGTTAGAGATCGTTTCCTGAGACTGTCAAACTAACTGGTTCCGTCACGGCAAGTCCTTCATGAAAGACTCCCTAAGCACTTTATCGTCAGCTATCCCAACGCCTTCTAAAATCAAGAGTTTTTTCTTCAGGTCCGGTTGTGGTTTACCCTTGAATGTGTAGCTACCGAGTTTCCCGCTCTCGTGAACTACCCTATGGCAAGGGATTATTATGGGTTCCTTATTGCTTTTCAGGACCCTAGCAACACTCCTGGGATAAGCTCCTAAGATCTTAGCTATCATTGAATAGCTAGTGACCTTACCTAGGGGTATGATCATGAGTAGAGACTTAACAGCTTCTCTAAAGCATTCTTCCGTAAAAGAAATCTTCAAAGTATTGTCCGCGTTTTCTTCTACACATAAAAACCTCAAGATAATCCCTTTACTTACCCTCAACGCTTCTAACGGAGTAGATCGTTATTCTGCCCTTCTCCTCATCTCTCTCAATAATGAATTCTGTACCCCACTTCTCTACCATGCTCTTAGGGAGGTACAGATTCAGCGGGAGTGTGTAATACTCGTACTGGTAGACCTTATCCTTCACAGTCTTCTTACCGGTTATTTTCTTCGCCGTAACGGTTCTTCTTCGTACAACCATTTTACACACCAAGAATAACTTAGAATATCGCTTTAAAAAGAAGAACCCCCTAAACCTCGTTCTCGTGGTCAAGAAGTGTACGGTTAGGGCCCTCCTGAAGACGTGAGGGATAATTACGCGTGGTTAATGATAGGTGCGTTTAAATAAGTCTTCGTCTTGAACGTAGGATTTACCAAGTCTTAACGCTGTCTCAGCTTTACTTAACTCGTAACCTATGTAGAGGGCGTGATCGACGTTTATCTCGTAGTCTCTCAATAGTGTTCTGCCTAAATCGAGTGCTTTGCTTCCCACGTATCTTTTGAGAATTTTGTTACTGCTTCTGTCATGAACGTCTACTACTATCTGCTTTCCTTCCTTATCCACATAGATTTTCACATAATACCTCATATCTAGGCGTGGCTGGCCTTCACCACTAACTCTCTCGACGACTCCTTCATGAACTGGTATAGGAATGTTTAAGTCTTTCTTATCCTTGATTATCAGGAGGTCTATCCCTTGATTAACTGGGGGTGACTTCTTAAGGAAGGCTCTGTAAATTAATTCTCTGCTGATTGAGGCTTCTAAGGGAGCGCCGCGAGCTTTAACGCTTGACTCAGTGATTAATATGGATGAAGCACCTAATTCGAACCCTATATCTATTAAGAGAGCTATGACCCCCGGGGTATCAACGTCTATTAATTCGTATACGTTAGCAGGACTGAATAAGATAGGGTATCTAACCCTGTTTCTTATTTTGCTCAACTCTATTATGCTGTTCACGAAACCTAGCGTGGGTGGTCTAACTATGGTGTCAACTAAGATTTTATTGAAGCCCATATCTTGAAGTGTCTCAACTACTTTGATAACGTCCTCACTCCCATTACTCGAAGGCACCGCCACGACTGCTTGATCAGTCCTTAAGTAGCTAGCGACTAAGTCGACATTACTCGTTGATATGTTGAGTATTAAGTCGCTCAAATCGAGCAAGTCTTTAAGCTTCTCCTTAGGGACACTCTCGTAGATTAAGTCAATCCCGGTCAACATGTTGTGTGCTGAGCTGACAGTCAACAACTTGCCGACAAGGTCTAGAGCCCTGCACTCAACACCACACCCTACTACCACACCCTCATAACTCAAGGTTCTGAGTTCGTTAAGTTTTGTTTCTAGGTGCTCAACGCTGGAATACTCGCTAACTAGGTATTCATAGATTAAGTTGAGAGGTGGTGGTGTCTCCGTGAACACGGCGTTCCTCAACTTAAAGAGGGGTTTCCTAGATTGCAGGACCTCACTCAACCTCGTTTGATAATACTTCGTTAGTTTTTCACGCATGACCTCGTCTGCCGGAACGTCCGGGCTGAACTCGAGCCCCTGAAGAAGTTGCTTCAGCATCTCAGGTAGGTCGCCGAGGTACTTAGGACCCTTGACCGCTCTTATCCCAATCAAGTTCTGGATTTCTTTCGCGGACCCTATGCTCAAGCCGGGAATGACTATTAAGTCAGCTTTTCCCGACTTCTCGTAGGTAGCTAGTTCACTAGCTATAAGCTTGGTAGTCGCTAAGGAAGCGATAGGAACGCTTCTCAACTCAAAAACATCTAGATCAATAAGATCACGTAGGTCCTTAACCACCTCCTCAAGTATCGGCCTAGCTATTCTTGAGGTCACTAACAGTACCCTCAACCCCACCCCCTAACTAACATATAAGCTCACTGTAATTATATTCTGGGTGTCGACCCTTGCCTGAAACGATCGACGTATTAAAGCTTGAGGGGCTGGCGATCAACGGGTTAGTTAAGGAATCCACGATACTGGACTGCGAGAAGAGAGGCAAGATAAGGATGAGCAAATTATTAGTTAAGCTCGTTAACGGCGAGGAGTACGAGACCCCATGTTACGAATACCCTAGAATCTCAAGGGTTTATGTGCTAGTAAGTAAGTATAGGGAGTTGCTGTAGGTATTTGAATTTATTATTTTAGTAAACGTAGAGAAGAACAGATGATGAGTGGAATTACCTATGAATAGATGATTGAAACACCAGACGCTGATTTTTAGCTACGTAGTTCTCCGAGTTTTCCGTATGAGTCACGGGAAGAGTTATTAATTCGTAAACCTAGGTAGCTTAATTAAAAAACGTAGAATGACTCACTAGCTTCTCTTGAGTTAGTTGGGGAAAAAACACAACTCGTTAGTCTTTCTTAGATATTACTATCTCGATTGTTGAGACCCTGGATTGCCTGCCTTCAGCGCTGGTAACTACTTGACTCCCTATTCTTATGTCTCTTACTACTACCTTGTCGGGCAGGAATCTATTCCTCACTATCTCGACTGTGTCGACTGCTTTCCCTATAGCTCTACCCCTAGCCTTCACCACGATTTCAGGAACTCCCTGGTTTAGCAGGGTTAGTGTTGCTAGCACGTAGTTCATTACGGGTTTCTTACCTACTAAGACCACGTTGCTTGACGCAGGTCCTTGAGACATTCACTCCACCTCTACACTTGTTTTAGTCGTAATAATGTATGAGCACACCCTTAAAAGTTTTTCGTTTTCAATGCTCACTACGGAGTGCTCAAAACGTGAATTTTTAAAGTTTATTTCAGTATATGAAGCTTAGGTAGTAGAAATGAGTGGTGTGATTCAGCCTGCGGTAAGGAGTCTAATAAGCGAGCTCAATAATTTGATAGGTAATGAGATAGTGGTGAAGTTGGTTGATGGAACAACGTATACAGGCAAGCTAGTCGGTTTAGACCTTAGTGAGAGGCTCACTCTACACTTAGTTCTTGAGAACGCCAGGAATCAGGAAGGCAGGTCTTTTTATAAAGTCTTCGTTAACGGTTCTAGAATATCCGAGATAATATTCGAGAGTAGGCCTATCTTCGACCCGGAAGAATTCGGTAGGTATCTTATGACGAAACTCAACATACCCCCCTCATCTGTCAGGGTTATCAAAGAGGCTCACGCGGTCTACGTATACGATAAATTCAAGATAACGGAGAACGGGGTTGAAGGTTCCGGCGCCCTAGCTAATAAGCTGTATAGCGTCTTACAAGAATACTTGGAGTTAAAGAAACGCGGTGCTCAAATCTAGACTTGAGGAGTCAAGACGTCAAGACATTGGTTGAGCATGGCATGAGCTTCGAGATTAAGGACAAGGATCTTGCCGGGAGGATAGGGAAGCTCAAGACTAAATCCGGCTACATAGAAACCCCGGCTTTTTTCCCAGTAATTAACCCGGTAAAACAAGATAGGGAGGTACCAGCGGATAAGGTAAGGAGTATAGGCTTTGATCAAGTCATAACTAACGCGTTCATAATGAAGCAGGTATTCGGGGATAAGGCTAAGGAAATCGGCGTTAAGAAGATCATAAATTTTGAAGGAGTAGTTATGACGGATTCAGGGGCCTACCAGATATTAAGGTATGGCAGGGACAGAATAAGGATAGAGCCGGAGGAGATAGCTACTTATCAAGTAGAGATAGGTTCTGACATAGCTGTGATAGCGGATATCCCTACTAGAGACGACTCTAGCTATGAGGAGGCTGTGGAGAGTGTTGAAGAAACTTTAAGGAGGGCTCGCCTCACCATAGAGAAGGTTAGGGAGAGCGACGTTCTATGGGTTTTACCAGTACAGGGAGGGGTCTACCTAGATCTCGTTCTCAAATCCGCAACGGAAGCAAGCAGGATTGAGGGTTACAGTATGTACGCCATAGGATCTCCAGTCACCGTACTCGAAAAATATGGTTTCAGTAAAATAGTTAGTATGGTCGCCGTAGCTAAGAGCGTACTACCTCTAGATAAACCTGTTCACTTATTTGGCGGCGGGCACCCACTCATAATCCCGTTAATGGTGGCGTTAGGGGTAGACACTTTCGACTCAGCTTCCTACATACTATATGCTAGAGACGGCAGGTACATGACTGAGGAAGGCACTTACAGAATCACAGACTTAGAGTACCTGCCGTGCGAGTGCGAGGTCTGTAGCAGGTACACACCTAAGGAATTGATGGAGTTGGAGGAAAAAGAGAAAACTAAGATGCTCGCGATCCATAACCTACACGTGATAAACAGGGAGGTAAAGCGAGTTAAGACTGCTTTAAAGGAGGGTAGGTTGTGGGAATTGATTGAGGAAAGAGCGAGGACCCACCCATCACTTAGGGAGGCTTTAAACACTCTGATAAAATACGTTGATTGGATAGAAAGGCTTGACCCTAGGTTTAAGGGGGACTCACACGCGATATTCCTTTACGACGTTACATCATATTATAGACCGGAACTAATACGTCATAGAAGGTTCGTTAAGAAAGCTTTCAATGAGAAGAAAAAGAAGATAATCTTACTGCCGGGTAATCCGGAGGAGAAGCCCTTTAAGAACTCAGAAATATTTAAGAATGCTTTAAGTAAGGGGATGATCGACGCGGAGTCCCACGTCTTCGTGTACTTACCCTACTTTAATTTAGTGCCTGCGGAACTAGATCAGGTATATCCTTACTCACAATTCGAGATGCCCTTAACTGTGGAGGAGCAAGTCATTAATTATATGATTGAGGAGATAAGGAACTTAATTCTCGAGAAGACGGGAAAAGCCGATCTAGTTATCCTCACATGCTCAAAATATGCTTGGAGTAAGCGAGAACTCTTCAGAGACTTGGCTGCATACGGAGTTAAGATAATTGAGTTATGTTAAGAACCTTAACGGGCTTTCCCTAAAAACGAGTCTCTTCGGTCAAGGACTCACATGTATAGCTTAGGTCCTTTCTCTTCCTTAGTTTTCTTACTTGCTTCCTCCATTAAGGTCTCCGCGTAAGCGACTAACTTAGAATACTCTATTAAGTCATCGACCGACACGCCGATCTCCATTATTTCGTTGAGCTTTCTTATGAAGACTGCCGCTGCGGAGGGGTCGTACCTGCCTGGCTCTGTGTAAGGCAGTATTAGAAGTGTTGGTATTTTCTTAAGTGTGAAGATCGCGTAAAGAGTTGCTAGGGGGCCCACAATATAGTTACCTTTCCCTAGCTTTGGTTCTTTAAAGCTCCACCCGCAGTCCATGTTGCAGACCCACCTGAACTCCTCGTCACCCTCCTTAAGCTTGACGTTAAGTCCGCCGGCAAACACCGCTCTCTTACCGTTGATTTTCTTAAACCAATCGGCCAGCGCTAAGGAATAGGGTACTCTCTCCGGGGTTGTGGGTAACGCGTTATTAACCACTATTATTAGGTTCCTGTTCTCGGCTAAGAATATTTCGTAGGGGGTCATGACACCGTATTCCTCCATGGCCACGAAATCAGGCATATACTTGGTTACGATATCCCCTATCTTGACGGACTTCATCTTATTAGCTATATACCTGGTTGCTATAGTCCCTACATAGCCAAAGCCGGGGAATCCGGTGATCAGGACCCACTCCCTACCGGGTTCTTTAAGTATTTTCTCGTATTCTTCATAGATGAATATCTCAACCTGCTTCATCCAGCCACACACTCCCTAATCTTTAACGCGGGACCAGTTAATAACTGAAGTATTTCCTCGGGTGATAGGAAGAGCTTGCCAACACATAAGAGCTCATCGTCCTCACTAACTACGAGAGCTTCGTCACCAGCCCTAAGCTCTTCATCTACTGATAAGACATGCTTCGTGAAGACAGAACTCTTAGCTTCTAATATGTCCGGAACAATCTCGTTCACTACGACTAGTCTTAATCGTGGGGGAGGAACTAATTTATGTATTCTCCTAGCTAGGCTTAATCTTATGTTGAGGGTGTTTGTTGACGCGACAACGGTAGCCAGTACCTCGGTGTTTTCAGGATCTATCAAAGCTCTCACCCTCCCAGTATTTTTTGATACACCTACTAACAAGTTATCCGGTAGCACAGAGTCAGCAACGCTTACTCTCAGCTGATAATTTAGGATAGCTCTGAAACTGAGTAGTTCCTCAGGGGTTATCTTCCTGATAACGTAACTCAACCCTTAAACCACCGAGGGCGTCTTGCGTTCCTGCATCTTGCCGCTCTCCTCTGCGTAGGGTCTGAAACGATCCTTAAGAATCTTCTTAGTAGCTTCGATGAAGTCATCCATGACCACATAATTTCTGTTATTCCTTAATGCGATGAATCCCGCTTCAGTACATATAGCTCTTATGTCAGCTCCTGAAGCGCCTTCAGATAACTTAGCTAGCAATCCTAGGTCTACGTCCTTGACCTTCATTTTCTTGGTGTGTATCTTGAATATCTCTAGACGGCCTTGGAGATCAGGTAGCGGAACCTCGATTATTCTGTCAAATCTTCCAGGTCTTAGTAGTGCGGGGTCTAAGATATCTATCCTGTTCGTAGTAGCTAAGACCTTAACATTATCTAGTGGTTCGAAACCGTCTAACTCAGCAAGTAACTGAGTGAGTGTTCTGTGAATCTCCCTCTCGCCACTAGTTCCTATGTCAAGTCTCTTCGCCCCAATAGCGTCAAGCTCGTCTATGAGTATTATCGCTGGAGCCTTCTTCTTCGCGAAACTGAAGACTTCCCTAACGATTCTAGCACCCTCACCAACGAATTTCTGAGCTAGCTCTGAGGCAACCAAGCTTATGAACGTAGCGTTAGACTCGCCGGCAACGGCCTTAGCTAGTAAAGTCTTGCCGCAACCTGGGGGGCCGTAGAGGAGGATACCTTTAGGGGGCTCTATACCTATCTCCCTAAATAATTCAGGATTCTTCAGAGGTAATTCAACGACCTCCCTCAACTCCCTTATCTGTTCTTTAAGACCCCCCACGTCCTCGTACCTTACCTTAGGTCTCTCAATGACCTCCATAGCCCTGACGTAAGGGTCTTCAAGTGATGGGAGGATGCCGACTACGGCGGAACCTCTTTGATTAAGCATTACCCTAGATCCCGGCCGCGCGTTCTTCACGTCAACGTTCCCCAAAACCTCAACCACAAGGTTAGGGCCTGTGGAACTCTTGACCACCGCCCTACCATCAGGTAATACCTCAAGTAAGACACCCTCTATGAGGGGGGTTGAGAGGAGCTTCTCAATCTCTTTCTTATAGTAGTTTATCTCATTTCTAAGGAACTCTACCTCGGTCTCCAGCTCCTGAATTCTCATCTCAAGATATCTTATGTAGTCGTCTGTTGAACCCCTCCTACGCGAGCTATACTCAATACCGGACAATAAACGCCACCACTAGAAAACTAATATCTTGAAAACCTAAAAAGGTATTGTTTAATTGGAGCTTTAGAAAAAAGCTGTGAGTTAACGCGTTACTTCTCCTCTTCTTCCTTCTTCTCTTTCTTCTCTTCCTTCTTCTCTTCCTTGACTTTGCTAGCCGCTACCACGTCATCAATCCTTAATACCAGGGTTGCTGCCTCAGTACCTGCCTTAAGGGCGTTAGTCTTCACTGTCAGAGGTTCTATAACTCCTAAAGCCTCCATATCATCGACCTTACCGCTGAATACGTTAACTCCGTATTTAATCCCGTCAGGTTTGTTGTGCGCGCTCCTCAACTCTGAGATCATGTCTATTGGGTCTAGACCCGCGTTCTCTACAAGTGCTGAGACAACACCTTCTAAAGCTTTGGCGAAGGAGAGTACGGCTAGCTGTTCCTTCCCGCCCACCTTAGTAGCGTACTCTCTTAAGTACCTCGCTATCTCTATCTCGAAGCTACCACCACCGTACACGATCTTAGGGACTCTGAGAACGTCTGCTACAACACTTAACGCGTCTCTGAAGGATCTCTCAGCCTCGTCAACAACTCTCTCTAGGCCACCCCTGATTATTATGCTGACCGCCTTCGGGTCCTTAGTACCCTCAACAAACACCATCTTGTCCTCCCCTACCTTCCTCTCCTCAACTAGTTCTGCGTAGCCTAGGTCGTTAGGCGTTAAGTCATCGATGTTGCTCACGATCTTGCCTCCAGTAGCTCTCTCTAGTTTCTCCATGTCTGATCTCTTAACTCTTCTTACTGCTAGTATTCCTTTCTTTGCTAGGAAGTGTTGAGCGACGTCGTCAATACCCTTCTGACAAATAACGACGTTAGCACCAGTAGCAGCAATCTTCTCAACCATATCCTTAAGAATATTTTCTTTTTGCTCTATGAACTTCCTCATCATTTCCGGATCACTTATTCTTATCTCGGCGTCTATCTCTGTCTTCTCGATCTCTAGCGGCGCGTCAATTAAGGCGATCCTAGCTTTCTCAACTCTCTTAGGCATGCCTGGATGAACGACTTCCTTGTCTAATATGACACCGTAAACTAGCTTAGTGTCTGCGAGAGAGCCTCCGTGCTTCTTAATTATCTGTATGTTGTCGAGATCCACGTATATTCTGCCATCCCTATCCTCGGCTACCTGCTTAACCGCCTTCACAGCTATCTCCGCGAAGTACTCTCTAACGCCGTGGACTGCTTTACTAGTTAGGGCTGTTGAAGCTATCTTCTTCAGAGTCTCGAAGTCGTTTATGTCCACGTCTTTAGCGACGCTCCCCGCGTACTTAACAGCTTCCTCAAGTGCTTTCTTATAGCCGTTAATTATTATTGTTGGGTGTACTTCCTTATTAAGGAGTTCCTCAGCAGCTTTCAGTAACTCGCCAGCGAATATCACGGCTGTCTTAGTTCCGTCACCAACCTCGTCGTCTTGACCCTTAGCTATCTGGACGAGCATCTTAGCTGTAGGGTGCTGAACATCCATTTTGTCAAGTATTGTGGCGCCGTCGTTAGTTATAGTGACGTCCCCTAAAGTATCGACGAGCATCTTATCCATTCCTCTAGGCCCGTAGGTAGTCCTCAAAATCTCTGCTATGGTCATCGCGGCTACCATGTTCGATCTAAGTGCTTCAGCCCCTGTAGTCCTCTGAGTACCCTCTTTTAATATTAAGACAGGTATGCCTGCGGTGGGAGCAACACCTCTTTGAGCCATACACTACTCACCAATAACTCAATATCAACCACTTCTATTTAAGCTTTTCGCTACCTCACCACGCGCTTAATTATTTAAAAGGAATACCCAATATGTTTAGGGAGGGATGAAGTGTATGGGTAGGGTGAGAACCTCGATAGTTAAGAGAACTGCTAGGAGATTAATGGAGTTATTTCCTAGTGAGGTAACCTCAAATTTCGAGGAGAACAAGAAGTTAGTTTCCAGGTACGTTTACCTCAGGTCTAAGAAGTTAAGGAATCAGATCGCCGGTTACTTAACACACTTAGTGAGGGTTAGGGAGAAGAGATTACAGACCCCTCAAGGAGAGGTTAGTGAGAGCGGGGCATTCGAGGAAACATGATAGTGCGAGTCAAGTTAGCGGGGGTTTTGAGGGGTAGGCTGGGTAGGGACGAGGTAAGTGTTGAGGTCAGTGAGTCAGTTAAGCTTAAGGAATTCTTGAAGGAGCTCAGAACTAAGATACCTGACTTAAGGGAAGCGGTGGAAGAAGACGGATCATTAACTACCTCATACATAGTCTTCTTAAACGACGTAGACTACAGGCTACTAGGAGGTCTAGACTACGTACTCAAAGACGATGACGAGATTTTCCTGGTGCCCGTAAGTCATGGCGGATAATCAACTAGGAGAAGTCCTAGAAATCGTGAAGAAGGTTGCCCGAAAGAGCGAGTCAATAAGTTTTGATTACTGCGTCTCAGAAGACGACGAAGTAGTGAAGTACGTTGGTAGCACCCTTAACCCGCTCTGCGTAACTCAGGTAATCCCGTTAAGGCTTATCACCTCGATACCTCAAGTAAAAATCCCGGCCTCACTAACTATCGAAGCTTTCACGAAGGGGGAAAACATAAGCAATAAGCCTGAGATAGAGTATCTCCTATACTTCGCGGGTAGCAGACAAATAAAACAAACACTGGAGAAGCTAAGAAAACACATGAGGAAACCATACCTAGTAATCAGGCTCTGTGAGGAAACAGCTGAAGAAAACCTCAAGAAAATACCTAAAGAAATAAAGTGCGACTCTAAAGAATTAGAAAATGTTCTGAAACCAGACGTGGAGAACATAAAGGAATTCTACGAACTCGAAAAAACCTCGGAGAAGAGACTACCTAAAGATATCCTAACACTAATAAATAACCTAAGACTAAGACCGAAAACCTAGACCTTAAGAGGCCTACATCCTCAAATTACTACGAGGTACGTGATGTAAAAAGAAGGGGTAATGAAGCTAATCATGAATATGCTCAGACGCTTTTATATGACGCTTTTATATAGTTAAATTATATTCATTCAGTTCTCGGAAGTATATAGATCATTGTTTTTGTATTATTAGTGGTTAGATTTATAATGTGTGAAACTTGTGTTTTGTGTGGTGATGGTCGTGAGGAAGTATTTTGCTTTAGTTGTTTTTATGCTTGTCGTTGTTTCCGTAGTTTCCGTTGTGTTGATGCTTCCTCGCGGGGGTTCCTTAGGTGTTGGGCCTATGATCGTGAGTGCTGGGGGTGGTAGTAAAGGTTGCGTGACCATAGTTTTCGAGGGCGGGGATCTCACCCTCGACGGAAAGAAGGTTGCCGGAAATCTTATTGTTTCTTTCGGTGGTGAGTTCCACACCATACCTATCACTCAGTTAGTTGTAAGTGGTGGTGTTACTGTTTGTTTTAGTGAGGGTTTTGAGAGGGAGTATGAGCGTATTAATGAGCGTTACGCGGAGTTAGGGGTTGAGGCGGGCTTGAGTGGTGGGGAGATCGTTGAGCGTTTCGTGAGGCAGGGGGTTTCAGCTTTCACACTACCGACGCTCTCGATCACTCTATGGCTTTATGATGACGAAGGCTACGACTACATATATACCGACACCTTCACCTCCGTACACTACTTCCTCAGCAAAGGCTACATACATCTTGACCCGTTCTTCAAAGCCTTCGAAGACCCCCTAGCTATCATAAGGGAAGGAGTAACAGTGATAATACCGCCAATCAAGAAATTAAGTAATATTCTGGTGAGGGTTGATGCGAACTCAGCTTTAATGAGTCTACTCGGGGAATTGGGTATAACAAACAAGACATTTGAGGTGGTGATGTCGTCGAATCACGGCGTCCCCGTCGAGAAGAGCAAGATCGATGTACTGACTAATTATGGACCTCCGAATATCGGGCAAGACGGTTACATACCTAATTTCTGGGGCTTTCCGGAAGAACCACCGGAATTCTGGAGGAACAGAGTCTACACTCTATCAACGGAGGAATCACTAGCGGAGAACGCTACCTGGCTGGGTTTCATAAGCACCTACGGAACGGCATACCTCTTCAACAAAAGCAGATTTAGTAGTCCTGAGGAAGTAAGAAATTACTTAAACACTCTTTATGGGTATCCGTTCTGGATTCAAAACTGTCTTAGGGAAGGCATCAAGGAAATGGATTGGGTAACGAGTTTATGCTTACCTCCATCATCATATTATCCTAGCGATACTTTCTGGAATGATTCACTACCTCACAACACATACCTGTCCCTCTTTAAACCATTCGTAATAAAAGTAACCTCAACTCTTCAAAATCCGCCTAGATTGCTTCTCACCCTAACGCGTGGGTCGGGTCGGGGAGGCTACAACGTGCACGGACTAACGTTTATGGGCGTGTTAATAGCTGGTCAGCAAGCGTATAGCGTAAGTACTAACGTAAGTACTATTGACTTTGCTATTCCTTCTTATTGGATTGATGGAGTTCGCATGGCGGCAATATCCGTGTGGACAAAGATGAGGTACTATTACGACGCACTGATCCTCACGTATCGTGTGATGAGTTATTGGGGCGATTCAAGTTACTGGATAGCAATACCTGTCGTGTCCATAATTCCGTACTACGTTGAAGTGGAGGAGTTCTCCAGTAATTATTGGGATTTGAGCTGGTTTGACGCTTCAGGAAGATGCATTAGCGGAACATGCTTTATTTCTAACATAACTCCCGTAATTCAAGACTGGATAGAGGTATTCGCTCGTGAAAATAAGCTATACGATCACTCACTGAAATTAGTTACGCACGAGGAAATACCTAGATATCTAACAATCATAGATTACATCGGCGGCGGTAATGCTTCTGTGGGCGGCGGTTTCGCATCTGTTCTGTGGGGGATTTCCATGTTTTTATTATCTTTAATATTCTCAAGCTATAATCCGGCTGTGAGCATAATGTTTTCGATCATAGGAACCTTCTTCGGAATTGCTGACCAAACATTTTACGGGAGCTCTGTGAATATTCTCCTTAATTGGCACAGAGAGGATCCTCCTCAGAGCACTACCTATGTTGAGGTAGTGAAGGTGTCGCACTCTCTCGCAGGACCTAACGTATACTATAGTGTCGGGAAAGTACCTCTTGTAGGTATGTATGAGGTAAGAATACATCCTCAACCAGGTGGTCCGCCTCCCTGCCCGATAGATGACCCTGATTGCTCACTACCACTAAATAAAACTTCATAACGAAAACTCTTAAAAAGAGTTCTTAGTGTTTTACCTACTGGGGTCTTCGTAGCTCATGCAAGTGATAGGCTGGAGCCTAGGCTCGCTGAGACGTTTCAAGCTGGCTACACAGCAATTGATAGGTACGTTTATGGGGATTTAACTATAGATGTTATATACTTGAACCCTAAGGTGTACTATAACTATGGGAACGCCTACGTAGTTCCATTCAACTACATCTACGTCATGCCAGAGCCCCTACCACACCACGTATTTAAAAGTGTAGCTGCAAGCGTTGTTCAAAGGCTAAGAGCTATCGGAGTGCGCGCAGACTATGCCATCGTAGATGGCTACACCCTCATAGATCGGGATTCAGGGGAGGGGCTGACCTCCTCCCCGCCCTAAAGGGCGAGGGTTCCTTCTAGGGCGGGGTGGTTTGGGATTACATTCCCCCGTGGTGGGGATTTAATCCCGGGCTGAGTCTCCAGCCCATTACCCCTACCCCTAGCGGGGCTCGGGGTTATGAGTATGTTGTATGCTCCTACTAGGTCCGCGTTGAAGACTTTGTTTAGTGTTGTGCACTTGAAGAGTCCCCGCTTGACCCTCTTTCCGCATCCGTGCCCGTGTATCGGGCACTTGGATGACGTGTGGGCTTCGTTGACGTAGATTACGGTTATACCATACTCCTCAGCTACCCCGCTGATCCTCCTTAAGAGGTATCCATACGTCCACACGTGAACATTGTTGAAGCCGCCATTCTCCTGAGTAAAAGCGTTTCATCCTAGGACCTGCGTGGAGAGTAGTTTAAGGTATTCTGGGTAGTACTGGTCTGCTTCGCCTAGTAGGTCCTCGTACCTTGCCTCGCTTATCTTAAGCTCCCCGAACCTGCTCTGTATAAACCTGGTTACCTCCCTTGGCATTACGCGTATCATTAGCCTCCAAGCTACCTTCTTCATGTATTTTGACAGGAGAGGATCGTGGTTTCTCACATACTTCTCCAGGGGCCTCCTATTAACCCCTACACCCGTGTTTTCCTCGAGCAGCCTCAGCGTCTCCATGGAGAAGTATGCCCACTCACAAGGCTTGCTATGCCCCCTCAAGCCCACGTAGTACCTGCAGAACCGTTTGTCCTCGAAGCAGATCAATCTCGTGGTCTCTAATCCTACTCCTGGAATCTCAACTATTTCTCTGGGATTGCAGTTCTCAATGAGGTATAGTGCGTGGGATAGTCTCAGCCCTCCCTCGAGCATCAGCCTATATACTAGATAGTACAATTTGTGTTTCTCCCTGAGGTAGCCCATTGTCTTCCTTACTTCATCGAGACTTATTGGGTAGGATCTGACATCGAGCCTGTAGCTTCTAGACGGCACCACCTCCATGAGCCACCCATAGGTCTCAGGCGGTATCTTCCTTAGATAGTACAAGTACTGGATGTAGTGTCTGAATACGTTTCTAAGCCACTTGTTTGAAGTGGTTTACCACGTATTCTACGAGCTCCTCGCTAAGCGTCTTACCCTCAAGGTATTTCCTAAAGAGGTTTCGGTAGTATGTTATTGTATTTAGGTCTGCTACTCTCCTCCGCTTCTTCCTCTCCCTGAGGAACTCCTCAAAGCCTGGCTCCCATTTAAACACCACGTGAGCGAGGCCCAATCCAAGCATCTTCCTAAGATCCTCCCTAAAGTTCTCTACGGTAAACTTGAGAAGAGCTTGTTTGAGGTATTCGTCTCGAGTGGCTAGTGCTATTGCCTGTAGTATGAGTGAGTAGTCTATTGTACCATCTTCACGGATCACTCCAACAGCTCGCAACCTATCTACTCCTTGAACGATCTCGTAGAACTCCCTCTCATCGAGATATCTAAGAGTCTTCTCTACTATTTTATCGGGGATTCTTCTAACTCCATGTAAGTAATTATGAAGGCTGCCCTTAGCGATGCCAAGAGCCTCGAGGATCTTAGTAAAGCCGAGCTTCTCCTTAACCCTCAATAGTATGGCCCGCCGAGCCTCATCACTTAGCACCGAGATATTTATCCTAGTATACCATGGATTAGCACTTATGATTTCACCGAGTAAATCGCCCAATAGTTCACGCCCCCTCCACGAAGGCGTGAACCGTGAAAGACAACCCTATAAAATTTACATGGGTATTTAAAAGAGGAGTGCGGCGGCCGGGATTTGAACCCGGGATCTCCGGCTTGGGAGGCCGGCGTCCTAGACCAGGCTGGACGACCGCCGCTCCATGCTAATTTCTATTTATGCTCGTTTTTAAGTTTTTCTGGTG
>Ga0185307_1000063_pt1 | contig 73306 bp, 76 predicted proteins | sample LHCtaG_FD_128010 | JGI IMG/M metagenome (GOLD analysis project Ga0185307, IMG submission 128010) | Hot spring microbial communities from Little Hot Creek, USA to study Microbial Dark Matter (Phase II) - LHC4sed_matched (SPADES... | ecosystem: Environmental > Aquatic > Thermal springs > Hot... | reverse complement strand
CTTTTTAATCATCCCCACCCTGAAGGACGAGGCTTTCGGGTTGTAACGATATTTGTACACGTACTTACGTTGTTTATAGGCTCAGTATGGGCTGTAATCATGTTCAGTAAAGGTGCTATACTTATGGTACTTATAATAATAAGAAGTATTAGAGCAGGTGATGCTGGTATTAAGGCTTTAGTATAGGTAAACCTTCTTAAAAGCACTATCTTTTAACTCCGCCGCTTACAGTACTTCTTGACATAACCAAAACCCTATATTACACCATATAAGTTTTTCTGAACTTCTTTACTATAAAAAGACTATAAAAAGATGTACCATCCCAAAGTTAGAGAGAATTAAGTCATATTTAGCTTAGTAATGCGGGTTCAGGAACATACCTGGGTGAGCATCTGTAAATAAAATACTTTGTTTGCCTAGTTCTCATCATTACCAAGACCTCTACCTTGTACTTGTAGATTCCAAGAAATACGAAGTAGTGCATTTATAGATTTATCTATTGGGGCCGCCGGGATTTGAACCCGACCACGAGGACTCCAAACATTTGCCAGAATCCACATCAGTAGCACATAGCTGATGCGCCAAATAAGCATACATGATCTTCAAGTGACATTATCAAACAGGCTATTAATCGAAGCACAATATGCCACGATACATTAATTCATAGTGCACATTATTAATGCTGGTTTATGGCAAGCCATTCAACTAAATTGTCTTTACCCTTGCATTTACTGCACAAAGTCTCCGTTCTAGAACGCCCTTACCTAACCTGCATATGCCTAGTTCCCAGCTTACATATCTCATATGCTTTCACAATATTGCGGATTCTTTCTTCTGTCATAGGCTTTTCATAGACTTCTATGCATTCCTTGATATTTAGTGTCTGAGGACAAATGACAAAATGATCTCCCTCATACTTTATGAGGACTCTATGACAGTAAGTCTCTAACTCTATGCTTCCATTAGATAAATGCTCCATAATTACATAGTCAGGTTCGTTTAAGTAGAGAAGTGCAGCTTTTATCGCCATATCCACTTTATCTACAGACATATTAGACATGGAGGTGCTAGCTGTGGTCTAAGGGTAGGTCTTAGATAATTGACATAGAATTCACGAGGAGTTAACACTCTAATCCAATGCCTTACAAGTTGCCAGAACTTGAAGTCTCCCTTATTCCAAGTAATGATAACAACTTGTTTAAAGCTTCTCTTAAGGTATAGAGCTGTTGCAATGTATAATGAGTATACTTCGTCCTCAACATACCTTATGGATACTTCAATAAACTGGGATAGATCTCTCAACTTCACCTCGCAAAGACGTTCTAATATGCTTTCTAGAGCCATGGAAATCTCGTTTTCTGGTCTTCCGGCTCTTTGAGCGATAACTTGTATATGCTCAAGCACCTCTTTTCGTAGGATTTCAGGATAATATGAGGGATAGATTATGGGTGTTAGTGTAACAACAAAGCGGTTTAAACCGCTTTCCTTTATTAGGGAGGCTATTATAACATTCACATCAAATACTACCGCTAGCCTTCTCCTCTCTTCAGCTTCTCCCAAGCCTTCTGGGTCACCTCTTTACCGAGTTCAAGAGCATCCCTCATACTTAGCTTGGACTCCATAGCAACGATCTCAAGGATTAGAAACTTCTTAGCAGCTTCAGCAAGTTCTTTAGGATCTACACCTCTGGCCTTAGCTAGCTCTACCACCTCTCTAGGTAGTGGTACCTCAACAACTGTGACTCCAGATTCTTTCACACTTCTCGCCTCCCGCTAGCCATGCCATACATAGCTTTTGTGTCACGGCTTTTATGTTTTATGAAATTACATCACACCATTAGCTTTACTAATGCTTATTCCAAACTTAAACACGACTACTACCTGGCTGACAGCACAACCCATTTCATTACTTGAAGAATTTGAATAGAGACTTAGATAAGAAAACCTTGCTATAGAGCGTTCATAAGCCTGGTATTGATCATCGATAATCGTATCTCGATGATTATTATGCCAAGCAGTATTTACGGCTGATACACCTGTCTAGAAATGGTGATGCGCTAAATCAGCTTACACTGATTAGAAGGAACCAAGTGAAGTATATTTAATTCAATGGTGGGGCCGCGGGGATTTGAACCCCGGACCACGGGGGCCCAAGCCCCGCATTCTACCAAGCTAAACTACGGCCCCTTTTACGTAACTCACTAATAATACATTTCAGACAGCCCTTTAAATTGTTATGGTTTCTATAGATGTTTGTTGCATTGAAATTGTGGGTATTGTATACATATAGGTTTCTGAACTATTTAATTTATTCAATGATGAGAGAAACATTGCATATAGAGCTGTAAGTGATAATTCTATGGAATCTAGTGGATTTATAGTGATATTTATCTCCTTACCTATAATTATCTTTAATATTTTTTGAGAGATTTTATAAAGTTTTTCTATATCATTACTATTACTTATCAATTCTTTCAATAATATAATTATCTCCTCCACATCCATTTCTCTTAATTCATTTAAACTCTTTACATAATTAAGAACCATGTTAACAGTTGAATATCTCATTTTAATACCTAGCATGAAGGATATTTTATATATGGAATGAAGTGCTTCAGGTATACATTTGAGGTCTTCTTCATAAACATTCTTCTCATTCAATAAGAGGGCGCAAATCATTGTATCATCAATTAATATATTTAAATCCTTTACTAGATTTGTCAATAAGTACACCATAATTAACTATATATCGATAAATTATTTTAGTTAAAAATCTAATTAAGTAATTGAGATGCCGCCGGCGGGACTTGAACCCGCGACCACCGGATCTCCCAAATTCCAAGTCTATGAGTCCGGCGCTCCACCAGGCTGAGCTACGGCGGCTATCCAATCTAATCTAAGAACACTAAGCTTATAAGTCTTTCAAAATCTAAATTATAAGTATTATGAATTGTTTAAAGTGTTTAGATTGTGTATTAAAGATGTGAAGGTTATGTCAAAGAATGATATTACTACATTAGAAAACCTAGCTTCGAATACTAAGTTCAGGATTATAGATATTGATGCTGGCTATGGACTGAAACAAAGATTATTACAAATGGGTTTTGTACCGGGTGTAGAAGGGGTTGTAGTTAGTAACATAAGAGGACATGTAGTTGTATATATAAGAAATTCACAAATTAGTATCAGCAGAGGTATAGCACAAAGAATCCATGTTGAAGTTCTATAAATCAGCCCTTCTAAGCTTCATCATTTATCAGAGCATTTTTGCATCATCTTATATTTTTCTAGGATCTAAATGCTTAATATTTCTATAGACAAATTTTAAATTAACGCATAAAAGTTGGTATCTGGGATTTTTATGAGAGAATGCGCAAGAAAATATATAGAATTAGTTACACAACTTAATACACCATTCACTATGGAGGTTGTGAAATCCATTGCCACCTTATGCAACGAAAACCCATATGATTTATGGTATAATATAGCTTCATCATTTTCAGAGTTATTGAAACATTCTGAAAAAGAACCTCAAGCTATAAAACAAATACCTGTAACTGCTAATTGCTGGCGTTGCTCTGCATGTAATAAAACATTCAATGATGTTAAACATTTAGTCAATCATATAACATATTTTGTAAGACAAAAAGATAAAGCGCATATCGAACTTTATCAAAAAATAAAAAGAATTAGTGATGAACAAAGAAAAAGCTTTACAGAGATTGCAATAAATATATTGAAATGTTAATATCTATAGCCTAGTACACTCTAAATCTAGGCTTCCCTAGTCTCTTGTAGAACATTCTATATAGTTCTCTCCATCATGTCTTACAGAACTCGATACAGTTTCTTGACTATACACTATTAATTATAATAGAAAATATATAACATCTTTATTATTAAAAGCACAAACACTATCAATATAAACTTTTCAAAAATTGAACTGTTTCATGAAGATAACAGTAGGTTTTAGTTCTAAGGTCTTCAAGTATAGTATAAATTTAATTAAGAATCCAAAAAACTCTGCTAATATTATAATGGATAAGAATTATTATGCTGTCAATCAAATTGATATGAATGATTATGAGAGACATTAATATTTAAATCTATATTATATTTATGAGAACAGTCTATAAGCTAGATACAAAGATGCTAAAGGTTGTTATTAATAGTAAGCATGTTTACCCGAGTAGCCATCCATGAATGGCTATAATTATCTATAAATACTTTTGTTCTCGCCTAGGCTTCCTTGTTTGGGTTAGAAATTTGTAAATTCCTATTTGCTTTAATCTATGAAGAGTATGATTCCACGATACAATAACATCTCTACTCGTTGCCATGTCTCTCAACTAGGCAATAGCAACTCAACGATAAATTTGAATATCTGTGAATATTTGTGGCTAATTTTTTACATGTTTTGGTGAATAAGGATTAAATACTTCCCTCAATTCTATTTTTAGTAGATGACCCACTTTACAGCAACTCAAATAAACTCAAGTGATATTCTTGCAACTTGATGTTTGGAGATAATCCGAGGTATTTTTATGTTCACATAGATTACTTTAATACATTCAATTAAAGTAGAATTTTTACCTATTATATTTTTATTATGAATTAATTTTACCTATATTATTACCTTACCACAACAAATATTTTTATTTTGATATTTATGATTATTTGTTATAGCAGTTAGATAAAATAATGATATGGTGGTAAAAAGAATTTGGGTTACTATGGTTACAATTATTAGCAAAGCTTTTCTTAAATTATTTAACTCTAGTAAAATAAATGAGAATAATTTTAGTGCCTCTGTTGGTGTTAAGAAGTTTATTAAAGGTGTTGTAATATATATTCGTAGTAATGACAAAACATATATAATATAATAGTTTATAGATTGAGTTATAAGTGCTTTGGCATCCCAATAACTTAAATCCTCCACAATGAATACAAGCTCCTCAGCAGAGGCTGGTGCTAATAGCAGTATAATAGCATAAGGTAATGAGCATAATAAAATTAATAATGATGTCAATAGATAGAACCTTTTGATGTATTTGAATTTAAGAGTTAGAAAAGATACTGGAACAATCCATATAAGATAGTTTAAATTACCAATTTTATTAAACATTATAAATAAAAGTAATGGAAATGCAGATGTAAGAATTCCATATAATGTATTTGTATCTATTTGATTTTTATTTGCCTTATATATAATTGTGAACAAGGTTAAATAACATAGAGAAAAAGGTATAAGCCATAAATTATCTATAAATTTTAATTTGTCAGCAATATTGCTTTCTTCAACTATTGTTAATATCGCCCATAATGAAAGATCTTGAGGTGCACGAGAACTATGGAACTGAATTGTATTCTCTATGAACTTGTTGGGCGCCACTATAAAAAATGGTATTATGAAAATAAGCAATGTTAACATAAATACAAATAAATACTTAATACATTCTCTATATTTTTTCTTAATAAACAATAGAAATATATGAAGAGGTGCTAAAATTATAGCTACAGGCTTTATTAATATAGCTAACGCATTAAAAAGTGCTGAATAATGTTCTTTGTTAATTATTAAATAAAGAGTTGATAGCATTATAAACATTGATATTAAAACATCAAATTGAAGAACTAAAACTATCTGTAAAAAGGGCAAACTTAGTAGCCAAAGTATAGCTATATCGATTCCTCGGTATTTTTTAAGAATATAGAAAACTATAATAGCTGGTATTATGACAAGTATTATTTTTATTATAATATATCTAATTGTTTGAGGGATTAAGGTCGCTAAAGCATAACTAGCTATAAACATTATTATAGCTAAAGGTAAATATGGCGCCTTGCATGTGGGTGGTTCACATAATGTATATATTGATGGCAATGAAGATATACCATGTGTATGCACTATTCTGTACCATGAAACCCACCACATTACGTCATAATAATTCAACCCTATATTTAAGGACACTGCAATTATAATAAATGATAGTATTATTAAAGCCTTACGTTGACGATTGGTAAATATAACATTATTTTGTAAATGATCTTGATCTAGATTATACAATACTCTCATCCATATATATGATCATTATAATGTAACTAAATATCCTCCTGCTTTATAGAAATATAACAAGGGTCTGATAAATAAATTTTATGGCTGCTTTCAAAATATTTATTTATATAAATCTATGATAAACTTCATAATTAGATAAATGTATAATAGTCCACTAAATACTGCTTAAAACAATGTTAAAGGATATTAACATATCAAATAATCACAGAACTGAAAACAATTCTAAATAATGATGTTAGATGATAATTTTAATCAATTTGAACTATGGTAATAAATAGAAGTTGTAAGTTATATTCATTACTCGAATTCGCTCCACGAATAACCGCAGTTAATGCATCTAAACATCTTTTCAATGATATCAGAACTTTCTGCTGTTGATACATGTCTTCTCCAATAATATATACTTTTTGAACCGCACTTTGGACATGCTAGGTTATTAGCATATATAGCTGTTGTAGGTATATCAAATACTGTAAGTTCTCTTTTTTCAATTGTTTTCTGTAATACAATACTTTTCTTAAATGATGTCACCTCTGTATTCGTTAGTAATGTTTTATAACCACACCTAGGACATATTAAGATTGGTACAGCATTTTCATATCGAAGATTCATAACCATTCCACAAATTGGGCAAAACTTCGTTTTCTCAGCCCCATAGCACTTTTTTACTAAATTTACACTCTAACTAATAATTAATATTTTTCTCATCTAGGATAAAACCTTATATGACTTTATATTGTTAGAGTTTATGTATTGTTTTAAATATCTAAATTTACAATAAATAATAGATAAAGAGTTAGATAAACGAGATCTTTACTCTTGATCTCAAATTTATTACTATATTACCATAACTTATTTCCTTAAATTCGCTTTATAAAAGAAAGAATATTACAACATATTTTTATAGTTCGCTACAAATATGCAAAATCTTTTCCTTTGAATAATCAGTACTCAAGACCCCTATCATATTTCTATCAATTTCACCGAGTTCATCATCCAAATAAGATTAAGCTGATTTTAGGTATAAAAGCGATTTAACTAAATTGTAAAATAAAAATATAATAGTAAGTTAGGAGGTTGTGATGATATTACTATCTTGGAGAAATTTGAAAAGTGTTATCAATAGGGCTGATGTAGTATTAGAGATTGTGGAAGCTAGGAACCCTCTTATAACTAGGAGTATTAAAGCTGAAAAAATTGCTATGAGCCTTGGAAAACAATTTATAATTATAATCAATAAATGTGACCTTGTTCCATTGTGGGTGTGTAAAGAATGGCAGAATTATTTTAAAGCCCAGAATATTGAGACCTTTTATATCTCATCATTAACATTATCTGGCATTAAAAAATTGAAGCAATTTTTAAATAAAAATATAGTAAAGAGACCGGCTACAATATTACTTATAGGCTATCCAAAGGTTGGGAAATCATCATTGATTAATGCGTTGAAAGGATTCAAATCAGCTTCTACTAGTCCATATCCAGGGACACCTGGTTATACAAAAAATCTAACTTTATATAAAATAATGCCTGGAATTTATATCATTGATACACCAGGTATAATACCGCCTGAAGGTGATGACATAGAGATGATTATAAGAAGAAACCCTGTTGAAAAAATACAAAATCCTATAGAAATAGCGAAAAAGATTATAGAAATGATACAGAAATTTAATAAAAATATGATTAATGCTACATATCATATTCAATCAATAGAACCTATAGAAATATTAAAGGAACTGGCTATTAAGAGAGGATGGATAAATAAGAGAGATAGAGAACCAAATGTTGATGAAGCTGCTAGAACTATTATAAGGGATTATCTTAGAGGTAAATTGGTTTATTATGTTCTACCTAATGATTTTAAATAATTTTTAATTCTTTTATATATTTTTCTAAACTGAATATCATTCACGTTATATATGGAAATATATCTTTCAATATGATTTTCATCGATTGTTCTTCCTTTTGCTAGATCTTTCTCTATATCATAGATTATCCTCTTAACTTTGTCATCTATACTCATATTGTTTATTATTGCTTCTTCCAATGACATACTGTTTAGTTTGACGTCAAGTATTATATCTATGACCTTGTTTATTTCTTTAGGAACACCTATTATAGAGCCGTACAATTTTATAGCCTTTCTGTTGAAATTTATAGCTTGTAAAAGTTTTAACATGTATGTAGCATAAGGTCTAGGAAATTTATCATCTATTAGAAGCCCTATTATAAAATATTGATTTTCCATAATATCCTTTACTGTAAGCTCGTCATGTGCGTATGGATCCAATATAATAGCTTTAGATGAGTCTATGGTATTGTATACAGAATTATTATTGGTTTCTATAAATTCTACAAATCCTTTTACTAAATCTATAAGCTCTATTGGAGGTGAAACAAGTAAGACGTTGAGGTCTGTCAATCTTTTTCTTATGGTGTTAATTAAAACTAGGAATTGTTTTATAGCTTTTCTTTTCTCTTCTTCATGATGAAGTTCCCATAGAGTTGCATCAATCAATATCATTGGGATTTTTGGATAAACTGATAGAAAAAGAGAAACAGTTTTATTTGTTATGTCAATAGAACATTTTTCATGTATATCTACAATATAGTATTCTACTTCCATATACTTTTTTGTATCATATAATATTGTTATGTTCTTGTAAAAACCTATAGGTACTCCATATATCCTTTCAATACAAATTTTTATTCTTTTGCGCAGTATATTGTTGGCGATTGTATGCAATATTTCTATAGAATTTCCCTTATTGCGCTGAAGATACTTCTTTACCACCCTACGACTTATTACTACACTATCAACACCTAAGATTCTTAATACATGTGCAAATATTGAAGCTACATAGTCATTTTTAAATATGCTGTACAACCTTTATCATTATATCTCTCATCTATTAGCTTTTTATGTTGTTGAGCTCAAAGCTTGTGCTTCATTTGAATTGATGTTTATATTACTATTTTCACTATAGTGTATAGATATGTCAAAACCTTTGTTGTTACTTAAAGCATTAAGAAGCTTCAATCCTAGATCTGACAATTTATATAATTTATAATTACCCCGTATGTAAACTATATTAATAATGTTTAAAGCTTCTAGTACATGAAATGCTGCTAATACCTCATATCTTGGTAGCCCTGTAGAGGCGATAACATCACTTGGTGAAGCAATTCTATCTTTTAATGATGTTAAAATCATTAATAATTTTTCCTTTGGAGTCAATCTTAATACACCAAGAATTTAAATTATGGTAGGATATGATATAAGTAGCTAGCCTCATAGGCTATTTACATGGTTTAATTAACTTGATATTTTGCTTGGGATATATCAGCTTTTTAATTACTTCTATATATCTCTTAAGCCTATGAACTAATAAGTTATAGACAATGAAGATATGTCTAATACATGGTATGTCAGATACAATCCAAGCTCAATACAGCTTTGAAGCTATAAACAGACATAAAAGGTTACAGATAGATTTTATTTAGAAGAGTGAAATGCATTAATTAGTTAATTTACATAAGGTTTCTTAATAGTATAATCCATGGTCTAGTTGTAAGTAAACTATTTCTATTCTTTTGAGATTGAAGCTATTGTTTTATTATTATAATTACCTTTAAAAACCTTGTACGTCTAATTCTTGCCACTAAAATATTATAAAAGTAAATACACTTTATATTTACTAGTTATCTGTAGGGATAGAGATACGTAAGAGTTTTATGAATATTATAGAATTTCAGAGAAATTTTATAGACCCATATGAAACTCATCTACATAGTTATTTAATACATAAATATATTTTTTTAAGATTAAAAGGTGCATATCTATTATCACATCCATTAATTATATATAAACATACCAATTTTCCTTTTATCTCTTCAGCTCCCTTTATCTATAAACATAGAGATTCTATATATGCCTATAATATCATTATGGACCAACATCTATTACAGCCTTTAAAAATTGTTTATAGTAATCATAAGGCTTATCTATTAAATATGTTTTCAACAATTATAATGGATTCTATGAATATGCCTACAAATATTTTTTTAAGTTCTCTAGAAAAAGGTTTAGAGGTAAAGACTTTAGGTAAAATTAATACTTCTATTGATATATATTCTATTGGATTTAATAACTATATATTTTCCTTTAATAATAAGCATAAATTGTATAAAGGTATAATAAATAGCGATATTGATTTAGTAGAAGACAAACATTGTAAAACTATACTACCACTTAAATATGACTATTATAAAGCTTTAATATGTCTTGATGGCAGCAATTCATTTGCTATAGTAAGTGATGGATTATATGGTATCGAATTCAAATTATATGAAGAACCCTTTGTACCTTCAGATACCTATTTCTACTTATATTTAAATATAGCATACATAAAGCTATTTGATTATGGCGTTATAGCTTATTGCATAGACAATTCATGTAGGACCATAAAAATTCCAAAACATTTAAGACCTTTAGCATCATTATCTAACAATAGCATTCTTGGCTTTACAAAAAAATGGATGACTTTATATTTTATTGATGAAGAGAAAGAACAAAATATAATTAATATTAACTTTGAGAATATATCAAATATATCTATAGATCCCTATAAAAATCTTGCATCATTATCTATCAACGATGATGTCTATATTCTTGATTTGGATAACATGGTATTTGTAAAGATTCCCTTTAAGAAAAAATTGCTGAGCTATATATCAGGCGACTATGTAATGTTATTGGGGAAAAATAATGTTGAAATATATTTTCTCGATATAGGTAACAATATTCACTTAGAGAAAATATTTACAGGCTATTCTAATTTAATTAGATGCGTAGCTATTGGAAAAGGTAATGTTGCTTGCATCGACAGAGTTGGTAGAATTGTTTTTCTTGATTTAAAAAACATTAATGGCTATATTGATGAAAATCCCTACGTATTACGTGATAGTTCAACTACTACTTCTATCTTTATACCTGATATGATGCCATATATTCCATTCAGATTTGAAGGACATGTAGAACCTTTATATAATATCTATAGAATTGATTCTTCAAGAAGTATAATTAATGTTGCTATAGATCAAAAATATAATATATCTTATGAATTTCTATTATATGTTCAAGGTTTATTGAAAGAATATAAAATTCCTATTAATATAAACAAAGGAGTTAAGGTTCATAGCAAAAGACCTTTTGAAGTTTATCTACCTAAAATATATATAGTCAATAAAAATACATCTAGCTATATATTTACACCATCTAAGTCTCTGGAAAGAATTGTAGATGTAGAAAACTTTAAGGACCTTATAGTAATTGAAAATAATAATATGTATAAAGGATATATTAATAACGGTATAATTAAATTTGATGGAGGTTATAAAATATCAGCAAGGGATCCTATATACATAGCTAAGAATGTTAATGATATAGTTATTGGGCAAGTAATAAAGGTTTTAAACATATATCAGATAGACCTAGATAATATCGTAAAAATCATTAAGGGTTTTAAAGACAATAATATAGAGGTATGCATAGATGATTCTCTTTTAGAGAATATAGATATAACTTTTTCATCAATTGAAGTTATATGTAGTAATAAGATACTTAAGTCTAGTGCTAAATGTATTAATATTGATTCATGTGAAGATGTACTTCTTATATTAGTAGAATTTACATTGAATGAATTAAAAGAAAATTCTATTGTTATACCATTTCAATATAATATAAAACCACATATCGAGTTTATAGATGGATATAATATACATTTTAATGCCAATCCCTACATTAAGATAGGTATACCCTATAGATGTATGTATTTCAACAACACCTATATATACTATGACAATACATTTAAAGTATGTATAGATATTGTTAATAAATGCAACGATATTTCAGTATATGTTATCACATCTAATTCTTTTCGTTATATAAGACCCAATGAAGCATTGAAAATTGAATATCCGATTAATTTAAATAACATTGTTAAAGGATATGTTAGTTTCATGGTTGTTGAGCCTAGTGGTATGAAAGTGGTATACATCGATACTAAGTTAAAGAATGTTATACTCTATGCACATCGTATCGCTTTAAAACTAGCTACATTTTTAGGGATTAGGAAAAGTGTTCAAGAACATAGTTATAGGTCTTCAACAGCTTAGACATACTTTAATTAAACACATAACTAAAAACCTTGCTATGGATTGCAATGCTATAAAGCCTGGAATATTTAGATGTAAAACAGACACTTTAAGTAATATTGTTGCACTCTACACTATATCTAGCAATACCATCTCTATTAAAGATCTTAGCCTCATAGATGCAACATATCATGTAAAGCGTATCCTTGATTTATTTTCAATACCTGGATGTGAAACGATAACATATTTCTCTTTAAAGCCTGTAGATATAGGTAACTACATATCTAAAATAAATCACAAATTACAAATGAAACTTGTTGAGCTTGAGCTTGACAAATCTAATATTAAGTTACGTAGCTATGTGGAAAGATTGATTGATATAAGGCGTAGAGTTCTAAGAGGTGTAAAACCTGTAGATGTGTCTAGCATTGTTGCATTTATATGTAATGATAATCAATCCTATATAGAAATACTTTCTTCTATCGAACATAGTGCTAAGAATTCAATGAATATTGAATTAAAACCTGTAACAGACCCTATGAAAGCGATATATATAACCAATTTTCGAGAGGGTGAAGCCTAAAAGCAAAAAACTATTGATAGACTCACTAATATATATAAATCCAACACCTTTTATATACAACAATAATCTGTTAGGGGATATATATCTAGGAATAGATCTAGATTTTGGTTCCAAAGTTTACTGGAGCCCTACCTCTGCTACAAACTCACATCTATTTATTGTTGGTCCAAGCGGTTCTGGGAAGAGCGTTGCCTTGTCAACCATATCATATAGAATTACTAAAAGATTTAAACCAATAATTACAGTATTTGATATAAAGACTGAGTACCAGTATCTGTTTAGAGTTTCCGGCTTAGCTTTAAATGAATTCAATCCACTTAAAACACCAATACCCCTATGCTTTTGCGACGACAATAAAAGAGATGTAGAACATAGTGCTAATACTTTTCTTAAAGCTATTTCAAAGATATATGGCGTCTCAACATCACTATATAGAAATCTATATGAAAGTATTAAGTATGTTTGCAGTAGATGTGAATCAATGGAATATCTATATAATGTTGCTGAAAACTTCGAAGCTTTAAACGATATTATAAATGTTTTTGAGATATATCCGTCCAGAGATTTAGATCCATTGAAAAATTTATTAGATAAGCATAGTATTGTTAATTTAAGGGAAATATTCCTTGAGAGCAGTGCCTTAAGCAGTCTTCTAACAACCTATATAATAAACAATATTTTAAAAAGCCATACATTATCTTTTTCAAATATTCCACAAAGAATTGTGGTACTAGATGAGCTTTGGCATGTTGCTCCATATATAATGGATGAGCTTGTACAGATCCTAACACGTTATTCAAGGGGATATGGAATATCAATATTCATGTCTACACAGAATATAGATGATGTTGGGATATATATCGATGCCGTTACAAGTAATTGTAGTCTTTTATTAGCCATGGCTTCTCCTATACCTGGATACTGGAGTAAAATAGCCAGATACTGGAATTTATCTAGAAAAGGCATTGATAAAGCATCTAGTATGGATAATCAAGGAGAATGTGTCGTGAGAATGTATCCCTATGAAAATCCTATGTTCATCTATATAGATCCTTTAGATGAATAGCCATGAATATCCCTTTAGTCTTTTTTACTTAGCTCCTCATGTAATTCTTTTGGTATAATAAGTCTCGAACCACGGCTTGCCTCATGTCTTTTTCTATACTCTCTTTCCTTTGTTTTCTTTTTCCATTTATATTTATGTGTACCCTTCAAACCTCTTGTAGCTTGTAGACCTCTAGCTTTTCTACCTGCAGCGGTTTTTCCTCTAAATACTCTACCATGTTGACTTGGATTTGAAATCCAATTTATATCAGGGTCATTAAGTATTGCTGGATGATTGGGGTCAACAAGTATAACCTCATAGTATTTGTATAGACCGTCTTCACCAACATAATAGCTATTCAATACTTCTAAATTTCTATATTTTCTAGCTGCTCTTTCCTCAGCTATAAGTCTAAGGCTCTTTTTTGGTGAATGTCCATATATTCCCATTCTCTTTGGTCTTCTACCTGAATTTGGCCTTGCCTTTCTCAATCCACCTTTTCTCACTCTAACTCTCACTACTACAAAGCCTACTTTCGCTTTATAGCCAAGCCTTCTTGCTTTATCTATTCTTGTTGGTTTTTCAACTCTAACTATCGATGGCTGTCTACGCCATTCCATAAGCCTCTGTTTCATTAGCTTTCCATGTTCACCTTCATATGGTCTCTTCCATTGTTCAGATATATAGCTATATACAGATCTTGCCAAGTGCAGCACCTATTCATAGCATAGTATAACTAAATTGTAAACTGGTATAAATGTTAAAATGTTAATAGGTTTTAAGCTGTAATGAAGCTTCTTATTACTGAGGTGAAGATGCTATCGTACCACCAAAGATCTATATAGGTTTACTTGGCAAGACAAATGTAGGCAAATCAACATTCTTCTCTGCTGCTACTTTAGTTCCTGTAAAAATTGAAAACAGACCTTTTGTAACACTAGAACCTAATACAGGTATTGCATATGTACGTAAAACATGTGTACATAAAGAACTTAATCTTTCTAGATGTACCCCTGTCACATCTATGTGCATAAAAGGAGAGCGCTTCATTCCAGTAATACTGGTAGATTTACCTGGTCTAATTAAGGATGCTCATAAGGGTCGAGGTCTTGGAAATAAGTTCCTCGATTCTATTAGACAAGCAGATGCATTAATACATGTTGTTGATGCTTCAGGTTCAACAGATGAAGATGGTAGACCAATAAAACCAGGTTTTAGGAATCCTATTGATGATATTCTAACTATTGAGCATGAATATGAGGAGTGGATGTATAGTATAGTTTCACGTGATTGGTCTAGATTTGCAAGATCTCTCGACCATATGAATCCGGGACAAGTTATAGATTCTCTATCACAGAGGCTTTCTGGATTGTCTATAACAAGAGAACATGTTGCTAAAGCCCTTCTCTTATCAAAACTTGAAAATATAAAACCATCAAGTTGGAGAGAAGAAGAGCTTAGAATATTTATACATAATTTGAGAATCGTAGCAAAGCCTATTGTGATAGCTGCTAATAAAATTGATATTCCAGAGGCTAAAGATATTTTAAAGGAGATGACTAAGAGTTTGCCAAATAGAATTATTGTACCCGTTTCAGCTTTGGGTGAGCTTATACTCAGAAAAGCTGTTGAAAAGAATGTCATAGAATATCTACCTGGTGATTCCTTCTTTAAGATAAAAGATGTTAATAATATTACACAGCAGCAGTTAAAGGTACTTGAGAATTTGGATAAAATACTGAAAGAGTTTGGTGGTACAGGTGTTCAACAAGCTATAAATAGTGTTGTATTTAATGCATTAAATAGAATTGCAGTTTATCCTGTTGAAGATCCAAATTCATATACAGATAGCAAGGGGAATATACTACCTGACACTTATCTAGTTCCACAAGGGTCTAAGGTAATAGAGCTTGCATATATGATTCATACTGATCTTGGTAAAAAATTCTTATATGCAATAGATGCTAAAACTAAGCAGAGAATAGGAAAAGATTACAGTCTTAGAGATGGTGATGTGATAAAAATAGTTGCATCAGGTTAAGGTAGAGCTTCTATGAATAGAAAGATAGAGCTTTCAGAAGTAATTCTATCAACACATTGTCACGCCACAGAGGATCTTGAAAAAGTTAAAAAGGCGTTGATGAACTCTATTCCTTTAGAGCTAAGATCTATAGCTGATATACATAGTGAAATACTTCATGGCTATCATGGTAATCCTATAGTAAAGCTTGAGGTAAGATTTAAAGGAGATGATGCTCTTAATGTGATTAAATATATTATATCAATGCTTAGTGATGTAGATAGAAGATATCTTTTGAATTCATTAGATATAAGATATAATAGAAAAGACAATAAACTATTTCTCAGGCTAGATAAGCAAGAGGCGTATTTAGGTAATATCAGTTTATATGAAGGTGACGACTCGATAAAGGTTTCTATTTCATTTTCCATGATTAGATCTATAGATGCTGTAAAAGAGTTTTTAGAGAGAATGCTAATGGAGGATAAGAAGAGATATGAAGGCAGACATGTATCTAGCAATTAGTAGATGTAATGATATAGCTTTCTATATTACAGCTATAGATAGCGACGTACATATCTTAGGACTTGATAGCGATGTTATTATAGAGTGTTTTGCAAATGATAAACATAAATTAAATATAGATATGTTGTTTATTCCAAGAAGGATTGTCACTGTGGATGAAAAAAGACTTGAGAAATGTTTTGAATTTGATAAAACTATTCTCATGGGTTGTATTCCAATGAATATTAATGTTGCAAGAAGACTTGCAAAAATTCAGAGGCTTTCAACAATTATCATTACGCCTAATTCGCTTAAGTTTGTTGACGAGAATCAAGTTAATTTCATGTATCAATCAAGTAATAGAAACAAATATATTGAAGTGCATCTTCAACCTTTTCTTAAAATGTTTTTAATTTCTGATTCTATTCATTCTATCGAAAAAAGTTTTTATTTACTTGGCAATATAATTGAAAGAGCTTTAAAACTAGATGTAGGTATTATAATGTCTACCGCTTCAGATGATGATAAGAAGCTATGTTCACTTACACATGTAGATATTATTTTATTCTATCTTGGTTTTTCAAAAAGAGAACGAAGACTTATTACAGAGGTTTACCCTATAGAGCTTCTTATGACTTGGCTTAATTACAAGTGATTATCAATGTCTATATATATAGCATTTATATCTCTTGCAATATCATTGACATCTATAGTCATTGTGGTTATATTATATAGAGACATTTATCAAGCAGTTAACAATCTTATTGATGAACTTGGAATAGCTCTCATAGCTAGAAAAAAGTATAGAAGGATAAAAAGATATATTTTAGCTAAGGTGATATGCAAAGATGATGTTGATATTAGAAAGCTAAGTGAAGATGTTGAAAGAAGTGTTAATAGTCTTTTAGGTCGAATATTAAAAATGAATTGTAGTTTAACTATAATTTCCTTTAGACCTGATCTCAATAGAGCTATATTTAGAGTTGTTGGTGATGGTATGTGTAGCAAATACTGCTTACTTGCATTATCTCTCCAACATTTTATATCAGAAAGCTGTATCATTATTCCTCTTAAATCATCAGGACTTTTATCAAGGCTTAGAAGATTTACTGGTTATAGAAAGTAATGGTCGTTATGATTTAAGCATACTAACTATATATTCTATCAGTTTCATGGCTTTCTCAAATTCCTCTACCCCTTTTTTAGATAATTTATATAAACTTTCACCACCTGTGTTGATTTTCTCAAGTAAACCTTCTCTATACATTCTATATACAACACTGTATACCGTTATTGTTGAAACTCTCAATCCATATATTTCTCTTATCCTTTTTCTAATTTCATATGCTTTAAGAGGTTTTGAATCTTTTAATGCTTTTGCAATGTAAATCCATAGAACTTCGATTGTCATTTTTCTCTTTAATCTTTGAAGCGCTCTTGACTCTGAGATCTAACTACACCTTGGGATTTTTCTAAATTTTGTTTTGTTGCTGAAACACTTATATATCTAACAGTATATATATACTATGGTAAATATATCTGGGTGTAAATATGATTAGAATTGGTATAGTTGGCATAGGAAATATAGCTGCGATGTTTATTCAAGCTATAGAGTATTACAAATATTCTAAAGAATCCAAAGGACTGATACATGAAATTATCGATGGCTATAGAGCTAGCGACATTGAGATTGTATATGCCATTGATATCTCGAAGAATAAAGTTGGCAAAGATCTATCAGAGGCTATTTTTGCTAAACCCAATATTGTTCCAAGATTTATAGAGGTTAATAGAATAGGTATTACAGTTAGAATGGGTAAGGTTCTAGATGGTGTTGCAGAGCATATGGTTGATGATTTTGAACCTGCATCTTTACCTGAGCCAACGATTGATGATATTGTCAATGAATTACAAAGTTATAATGTTGATGTACTAGTAAATCTATTACCTGTTGGAAGTGCAAATGCATCAAGGTTTTATGCAGAAGCTGCAGCAAGAGCTAATATAGCATTTGTTAACTGTATACCAGAGTTTATAGCAAGTGATGAAGATTACTGTAAACTATTTGAGGAAAACAATGCTCTTGCTCTAGGTGATGATATTAAAGGTCAGCTAGGTTCAACAATAGTTCATAGAGCTCTTACAAGCTTAATAGCTATGAGAGGAGGTGATGTTATTGAGACTTATCAGCTTAATGTAGGCGGCAACTCAGATTTTAAGAATATGCTTGAACAAAAAAGACTTACAAGCAAAAAGATCAGCAAGACAATGGCAGTAGCATCAACGTTACCTGAACCCAAGAAAATATTACCAAATATATTTGCAGGTCCTAGCGGTTTCCTTCCGTTTCTTGGCAATACTAAAATCTCATATATATACATTAAGGCACATGGATTTTTAGGGCTTCCAATTACAATGGATCTAAAGCTTGTAGTTGATGACAAGGCGATGGCGTCTGCTATACTTATGGATGTTGTTAGATTGGCTAAAGCTTTAAAGGATAGAGGTATTAAAGGCTGTCCATCCTGGGCTTCAGCACCATACTTTAAACATCCACCAAAACAAGCGAAAAGCGATGAAGAGGCTTTGTTAGATCTGTACATCAATCTAGATAGAATAGGTATAGATATAGAGCCGAAGAGATTATATCTATGGAATATACTATCACAATTACGTGGTAAGTAAACCCTTAAAATAATCTATCCCTCGTTTCTACTTTTATATTTAATAAACATTTTGTCTATAGTCTAAGAGATTAATGTTTATATCTGAGTTAACCAATAATATGTGTTAAAGGTACTGTTTTAGCAGATGATGATGTCGCCCCAGACAACAGCTAGATATTGTGAAGACCCTGCGACGAGCTGATGCACTACTTAAAGTCAACTATATATACATTTGATGGCAGAGTTCCATGTATAACCCTAATTCTATTCACAGATACATCTGAAAGCTTTGTTAAAGCATTTTCAGCTATTTTTATAGCTGAGGTTATGAATGATGCTCTTTTAAACCTGTGGTCCCGTAGAATCTCTAGCGTTCTTTTATAAAGCTCGCTAAGTTTTGCCAGCTTCATTCTATAGCCATATGGAGGATTAAATACCGCTATGCTGAGTTCTGCACCAAGTTCATATTCAATCTGTTTAATCTTTGGGATAAGTTCTATTGAATCTCCTTTAAGAAAAAGCACAGCATCATCTACACCCCCATTTTTAGCATTTATGATAGCACCTTCAACAAATCTAGGGTTTAGGTCTATACCTATATGAGCTCTGTGATAATCCCTTTCTATAATAGCTCTGCATAGCTTTTCCAACTCTTCATCTATTGTATACATTATCTTTCTTGATATATTCATATTTATGCTTTGTTTATTAATGCATGGAATTTCAATATTTTTGCTTATTAGGGCTGCTTCGATAACTATTGTGCCCCCTCCACACATGGGATCTACTAAACCTTCTTTTGGATCCCATTTAACTAGTCTAAGCATAGAAGCTGCTATAGTAGGTTTTAACGCTGCTGGATGGTTAAATAATCTATATCTTCTTATATGCATCGATGCTCTAACTAGCGCAAAACCTACTAAGAGTCTATCTCTATTCAATTCAACATATATTTCAATATCTGGATTATCTAAATCTACCTTCAATCTTATATTTTTTGAAGCTATATAGCTATCTATTACAGCTTGCCCTGCAACCCTACTTATATCGATACTTGTAAAGCTGTGTTCCCCAATTCTTTCAGATCTAATAGCAAAACTTTGTTGAGGATCTATAAAATCTGTGAATTCTAGACCTTTAACGGCTTTATATATGTCTTCCAATGTTGTAATTCCATTGAAAACATTGATTAGCATGTATATATTATTGGCAATTCTAGATCTAAAGACATTGACAAAGCTATTACGAGGAATATCGATGAATATCCTACCACTAGAGATATGTTTTATAGTCCCATTAGTGAGCTCTATAAGTTCGTTAGCTAAAACATGTTCAAACCCTGTATCACATGTTACTAGAAGCATCAATGTATTCACCGGGTATCTGTTTTTGTGTCAGACAGCCACCGCAACCTCATTATATCGGGAGCGGTCGGGATTAACATCATCCACACTTAGCCTAGATATCTATCTAATCTCTTTAGAGAAACTATAAATGTAAATGTTCTTAAAACCTAAACTATTTTTTGTTTTTAACAAGGCTTGATTTTAGTGCCTATAGCTCCTTCTAAAGCTCTATAGATGTTATATGGATCAAGACCATTGAACACTGTAACCTCTATACAACTTCTTTTAACAATTGATATTGCTAATGGATCTAAGAGCTCATATCTTCCCGCTTCAAATCCCTGGTTTAAAATCTTTGGCAATTCATCTACTGAAATCATATCAAGTTTTTTAGCATCCTTATATATCTTAGGATCCCTGTCATATATGCCCTCAACATCTGTTGCATATAGCATTTTTTTAATCCCTAGAACCTCAGCTATAATAGCTGCAACTGTTGCTGTAGATTGGCCTGGCTGAAGACCGCCAACAACAACAACTTTATTTATGCTCCATGCCCTTTCAACATCCTCTATATTTCTAGGTATTGGTAAATAAACATTATCACCTATGGTATATGCAAGCAGAAGTGAATTTACTCTAGAGATTTCTATGCCAAGCATATCAGACTGTGCTTGGGTCAACCCAATACTCTTCGCACACATTATATAGCCTCTTGCATAAGATCCTCCACCAACAACTACAACAACTCTATAACCCTTACATACAATATCTCTTACAACTTCTGCATATCTTCTGATGATATCTGGTTTATCAGGATTTATAATCTTGCCAGAGATTTTAATCACAATCTTTTCACTCATAAAAGCCTCACAAAGATATATTGTTGCTGAAATAAATAAAAATCTAAGCCACAATACAGAAGGTATATGGACTAGTATATACACCAATATATAGGTAAGTCTACCCATCTAGAGATCTTATCAGAGACTTTAGATCCACAATCAATTCATTAATTCTCTAAAACAATATAACAGTTTATAGAAGAAACTATGCAGAGACTCTAGATCTAAGACCAGAGAGCTAAAGACATATAACATACACAATTAAATATCTCAATAAGTCTACTATATAGTATAATAGTAAAGCAAATGGTTTTGACACCTCTATAGTTTCTTAGTATATATCCATGTAGAGAACAACCTATTGCAACATACAATGAGCCACATAGCAAATAAATATCATAACACGAAACAGAGTTTTAGAGACCTTCAAACCTATGTAAGCTACATCAGAAACCTTCAAACCTATGGTGTGGTATAGCACTGCATGGTTTCATTGCATGTTTCTTTGAAATATATGTAGAGTGTTGGTGAAGTTAAGTGGTGCTTAACTATACAGCTGTAGATTTAAGCAGTATCAATGAACTTGATGTACACTATTAGAGTGATGTTGCTATATGCGTCAATTATCCTCTGATGCAACATCTTGAGATTTTATTTATAGAACATTGTATTCTATATCTATATAATTCTTACATCAAACTTCTCATAACCTTTAATGTATATGATCTAGTACAATTCAGCAGAATTCAAAGTAGTTATTTTTCCAAACCATATTAATCTATAGGTATACTATCTGTCTAAGCTACTGGTATACCTATTGATACATTTTTAGCTATGTAGTTGATCGATACAATGAGACTTTTAGATTCTATCTTCCTTGGGTTAACCATGAGTTATTCTATCTATGTATAAAAGGTATATGGATTAAATCGAATTGTTAATCTTTGAGACGTTGTTTAAAATTTCTATTTGATGTTTATATATATTTGTTTATGTACTATGTTTTGGATTTTTATAGATTTCAGTTAGTTTTGAAGGAGATTTGTGAGGTGAGATGAGGTATACTGGGTGTCTATCCATTGCTACTTCACTGTTGAGATTCGAAAGTCTACTCTACATTACTGGGAGATGAAACATTAGGAAGTTGTGAAAAAGGTTTTGAAGATGTTCTTTAAACTACTCAGAATAGGAATAGATTCAATGAGGATGCTTGATAGCTGATAGAGCTTTATGGGATATTTATTAATGTATGGATGATGACACACTATCCCTGGTATACGCCCAGCTAGCATGTTCTGAAAATAGAGTTTGTGAGAATAATCCTAAGAAACACAGTGTATGTCAAAGAGTTATTTGTTAAAATTAACGACTACCAAGATTGGCTCCTTGCTCTCTTAGAGTTTTTTGAAGTAGTGATACATCCAGCCTTCTAGGTGGAATGTTAAGTTTTGCTGATAAGGCTGCTGCTGTGCCTGCTGCTTGGCCTATGGCTACAACGATGGGTATCACCCTTATAGCGGCTTGGGCTTCATGGGTTGTTGAAATACATCTTCCAGCAACCAAAAGGTTCTCAACGTTTTTTGGCACCAAACATCTGTAGGGGATATCGTACGATGAACCAGGGGGAGGCCCCATAATAGTTGTTCCCTCACCCGTAGGGCTATGTATGTCTATTGGATAGGACCCCCTGGCAATAACATCTGTAAACTTCCTAGCTTCCAAAATATCTTCACCTGTCATCACATATTCTCCAATTATTCTCCTCGTTTCTCTGACGCCTATTTGAGTAGCAGACATCAGAAGGTAAGCATTTTCAAATCCTGGCACATTTTTCTTAAGAAAGCTCACCAGCTCCATCATCTGTCTCCTAGCCTCAACCTCTGCAAAAGTAAGATCCTCCGCCTTTGTTCCATCAACCTTAACGATGCGTGTCGTGTTGAAATGAATTTCTCCTTTTCTCGTCGTAGGGAACCATAATACATTTTCCCTAGGAATAGAAATCTCTCCTCTCTTTTTCGCCTCAATGAAAAGTCGATTAATCTCCTGAGAAGAAGGCATTCTACCGATATCAACACCACCCATTCTGAAATTCAGGGTCATCGGCTGAGTCAATCCATCTTCCTTCCTACCCTTCTCATAGGGTGCTCCAGCCATGATAGCAACATCGCCATCCCCAGTAGCATCCACGATAACCTTTCCAAAAACAACACTTTTACCAGACTTATTATGAATCTCGACACCTTTAATAGTGTTCCCCTGCATCACTACTCCAACAGCACAAGTATGAAGCAGCAGTTTGACCCCTGCTTCCACCACTAGCTGATCCAACACAATTTTCATTGCTTCAACATCAAAAGCCTTAGTTTCCTCATCATAACCCCCTAAACGCTTTAAACGATCAATAATCTCTTGAAATATGCCATGAATTATCTGTTCCTTGCCTGCGTGAAAAGTCATAAAAGGATTGACAAGACCTGCAGTCATCGTCCCTCCAAGAAAACCGTATCTCTCAATCAGAAGAGTATCTGCACCGTTACGGCTTGCGGCAACAGCTGCAGCCACCCCTGCAGTACCACCACCCACAACAACAACATCATGCTGAGACAAGATATTCATTTTGAACTACCACAGTTATGTATTATTGACACGGTTAATTTATATATCTTTATGTTTATATTATATGAGAGTTTCAGAAAGAATTGACATAATCCTAAAATCACTATGGAACCAATAATTTATTTGAGTAAAAACCCGCTTGAAAGAACAGTCTAGCTAGTAGCTTTAACAGGTCACCGACTGTTATTGTGACTTAATACCCATTCAATTGCTAAGCATAAGCTCTCTTCCTGAGAGGCTTTCTATTACAATTTTGGTGTAAGCGTAATATTTGCTCCGCTTAGTATTTTCTTCGTCGCTATAATGGTGACCAACTTAAGCGTATTCATAACTATATATTGCTTGAGATCCATATATTTTGTCAGCTCCATGCTAAGATTGAACATGCACGCTTCACTAGCCCTATTTCTGCTTTGGACACTAGCTCTGAAGTACATAATATCGCCATTAATTTTTATTTAAGGAAGGAAACTCAACGACTTGGGCAAAAGGTTAATATTAAATTGAAAGAGCTTATTGATGGGTTTCTAGTAATGATGTTACATATTATTTGATTTAACCCACGTTTTCAGAACAGCATTCATATTTAGAATCCCTGGGTAGAACCTAGATTTCCCACTCATACCGGATCACCAACAATCCTCTCTGGAACTAGCCTCTTAGTAATACCTTCCTCAACAGTTAGGAATTGTATAGACACTTTAATATGGATACGTGAGAATTTATCTCCATCATTATCTAAATCCGGTGAGAATAGAACAGTTATCGCTAGCTGGTAGGATTACGGCTCTGGATAACCATAATTGCTAACAAAACAACTCTCTTATCCCCTTACCATATTAAGTATCGCTATTTTGGGAGAGCTATCTATAGAATCTCATTGAAATGAAAAAACGATGAATGGAATATAATATGCTACAGGGACTTTACTTTATATTTATTACCTTATCTAGTTCTATGCTATATCTAAGTATAGCTATAGCCCCTCCTAATATCTTTATCCTCTGTCCCGGTGGGGTATCTGAAGGCACTATAACTATCTTAGCGTTCTTCTCAGCTGCTATTCTTAGAATTTTCTCAATTTTATCCTTTGTGTCATCAAAAGTGCTAAGCATTTCATCAATTATAGCGATCTTCTCTATGGCACCTATATTTGCAGCAAGCTCTATACTATCTAAGCCGTATGCAACTCTATTTATATCTTTGACCAAAAGACTATCAAACTCAGAAAGTATTTCCCCTGCTTCTGATATCGCTACATCCCTAAGTATCATTCTTACAGTATCTCTATTTAGAAGCTCTTGAAGACCTGCATATCCACCATTTGCTACAGTATCAAGGTATATATGTATATTTTTATCAAACTGCTCTATAAAGGCCTTAAGCTCGTTTTTTATAGTACTAGGAGATGCTATTACAACGGTATTTATGTCGAATCTCTTACTAATTTCAATAATCCTTTTAGCTAATTCTCTTAGCTCCCTCTCCTTAGCATCCTCGAACCCTTCACCACTAATGGGCAACGATATATTCTTTTCATCGATAATTCTCATACCTTGGCTTTGAACAAGTGCAATACCATATTCATCGAAATCAACAGCAACTAAAATAAGTTTTATAGGTCTAACAAGCTTTAGGAACTCCTCTAATAGCTTAGGACTCCATGAACTCTTATACAATGTAAGCTCATCGCCAACACCTATTGAGATTGTGTGATGAGAGCCCTTAACACCGAACCTCTCAGGACCATCAACAACAATACCATGAATTCTAAGTCTATTGGTAAATGCTTGAAACTCAATTTTTTCAACATTAATAGTTAAAACCATAGATATTCTTCTCTTTTCATCACCTAGGCTAACATCTCTAGAAGTAATAGACTTAACAAGATCGCCTTTAGATATCAATAAACTTAACAGCCATAAATCGTCCTCATAATCAATCTTAACTCTAATTATACCATGCTTGCCATCAACGACTTCTAAACGCATATCATAGCACCTTATACCATTGAGATTACCGCTAGAATAAAATAAAAATAAATAGTATATAGAGGTGCGCAGCCCCCATACTAGTGAATGTATAGAGCCTAGCAGTGGAACTGGACACCAACCCTCACTTCGTTGACTCGTGAACGCTGGTGCCGGGGGTTAGGTTGCTCCCTTCCGGGCCTGGCCGCTTTCCCCCCGTAAAGGTAGTAGCCACCTCCCTCCAGAGGTGACCCTACCATCACCAGCCCCACGAGGCGAAGCTCATAGTGGTGCCCAGCCCTTTCTGCAGGCTCTATACATCCACTAGTAGGGTTACTGACCCCCGCATACGCCCATTTCGGGTATAGGGGAGGGCGAGCCCCCTGGTCCTACCTGCGCACCATATGAAACTGTTTTCGTAATGGACTAATAAGCTGTAGTGACCATAAAAACGCTTTGTAAAGCATTAATATATTAACTTGAAATATTTAAAAACAATTAATATTTAAAAACAGATGTGCACTGTTAATTAGCGTTATACAACGTTGCTAAGCGAAGCCTTGAAGATATTAGATGTTGTTAAGGCTCATGACGGATGGAGAAGATTTTAATGTGTAAACCCAATTGCTCTTGAAAACATTATATCTCAATTAGCTGAAACAGTGTATCTTAGTGATATGAAGCATAGATCCGTCGAGAGATGCCTTGATAAGAGATTTTATCGAGATAAAATATATGTAGATGAAATTGAAATTATAACACCAATGTTATTATCTAAAGCTTTTAAATGTTAGACACATTGAATCTAGACCAATTAGCGACACTATATAGTAAATGCAATAGCATTTAATCTGTAACTAGCATAGATGATGCAACTGTTTTTACATTTCTTCAAACTGATGCATATATTTCTCATACAAAGTTCAGTATCCTTGATACACTTGAAATAAAAACAATATGAGTTACCTTTGATATTGGTATATGGAACATAGATGTCGATAAGAGTATTAAGATTATTGAGAAGGTGACATCGAGAAGATTCTGTAAAGATCGATTTATTATTATTCTATACAAGGAATGGATAGCTAAGAGCAATGAAAGCCGGAAACTATGGTGCGGGGGGTGGGATTTGAACCCACGCAGGCCTATGCCAGCAGGTCTTGAGCCTGCCCCCTTTGACCTAGCTCGGGCACCCCCGCTATAATATTTAACAATCTAGACTATATTTTTCATATATTTTATTGGGGTTATAAGGTTTTAAAGGCCGTTGTACTACAATAAAATATCATGTTATTTGATCCACATAGGAATGGTAGATTCTATTAAAACATTATCTAAAATTACATTCAATTACTATTGTGATTCTAGCTATTATTTAACTATGGATGGGCCCGGGGGGATTTGAACCCCCGACCTCCCGGTTATCAGCCGGGCGCTCTGCCAGACTGAGCTACGGGCCCTATAGTAGTCTATTAGGGTTTGTAATTAAAAGCCTTTATTATGTTCCGCGGCCCTTTAACTCTACAATGGTTCATCATTTTTCAGTCCGCCCATCGATTTGCATCGGACCTCTACGGTATATTGTGGCGCCGGGGGCGGGATTTGAACCCGCGCGGGGGTGGGACCCCCAGTGGGTCTCGAGCCCACCGCCTTAGCCACTCGGCCACCCCGGCAATTTTTCTTTAGTTGTTTCTAAGGTTCATCAAGTTCTATAATATGTTTTTAGAAGTTTTATTAGTCTTGTTGCGTTATAGTGGTGTTGTGATATGTTGTTAGATTATGATAATGGTGTTTTAGAATCTATTAAGAATGTTTATGGAGATTCATATCATTCTTTTTTAGAGGCTATAACTAGGCCAAGTCGTAGATTGTATGTTAGGGTAAATAGACTTAGAACTAGTGTGGGAGAGGTTATAGATACTCTTAGATCTAGAGGTATAGCAGTGTTTCAGGATGAGGAGCTTGAAGAGGCAATATATTTTTATGTAGAGGGTCCATATAACATAGAGCTTTATAACTATGATAATGTCGTCGTAGCTGATAAATATGCTGCAGAATCTGTATATCTTGGTTCAAACCTATATATACCTGGTATTGTTAAATGTCCTAATAGTATTAGAAAGGGAAGTGAGGTGGTAATTGTTACACAGAAGGGGTTACCTATAGCTGAAGGAATATCTATGATTAACTGCAATGAGATTAAATATTTAAAGAGAGGTATAGCTATAGAAGTAACAAAGTCTGTATATAGAGCTCCAAAAATTGTAGAGCTACCAGAATACAAAGCCGGGTTAATATATCCACAAAGCCTTGCAGCAATGTATGTAACAAAAGCACTTGACCCTAAACCTAACGACATTGTTATAGACACCTGTGCTGCACCAGGTGGTAAAACAGGGCATATAGTTGAATATACCATGGGAAAGGCTTTTATAATAGCGTTTGACCATTCAAAAAAACGTCTAGAGGAAATGAAAAGAGAACTTGAAAGACTTAAACATACACCATTTATAGAAATGTGGAGAGCAGACTCAAGATTTCTACATATAGATTTTAGCTGGATCAAAGCAGATAAAATTATTGTTGACCCTCCTTGCACCTCTCTTGGAGTTAGACCAAAACTATATGATACAAAAAGATACAAAGATGTTATATCAGCATCTAGATACCAGCTACAGTTTCTAAAATCTGCTTCAAAAATACTTAAAATAGGAGGAACCATAGTTTACTCAACATGTACTATAACCATAGAGGAAAATGAGAATGTTATTGAAAATATTATTGAAAGCGATAAATGTTTGAAGGTTGTAGATACCGGCATTGCTAGAGGATCTAAAGGAATTGCAACTCCATACAGCCATAGTTATACAAGATTTCATCCACATATTCATGACACTACAGGATATTTTATTGCAAAACTCACAAAGATTTGCTAAAGGTATGATTGAAATAAATTTTTGAATCCTTAAGACTTTATACCTATAGTTTTAACAGGTTTGAAATCTATTCCTATATATGTTAAGATTCTTTGGAGAGTATAGTCATCTGTTACAACAATAGGTTTCAAATCACAATCTCTAAGCTTTAAAGCAAGTGCCAATACCTGCATATCAGCCATAGATAACCTATCTATAGCTTTAAATCTTTTAGCTATCTCAACAACTTTTTTAAAGTACTTGTCTTCTGGCATCTCGACATGGAATCTATCTATAATAGCTGCAAATTCCAGCCGTGCTCTACTTTCATAGTCCTTAACCTCATCAACAACAGCTGGAACTGTATAGAGTTCGACGCCATAGATCTGTAGTGGAAGAGCTGCTAAGAAAGCTGCTGTATCTAAGATAAAGACCTTTAAATTTGACTCTCTACACCTCTTTAAGTCTTGCATATGTGTTTACCCCATGAAATCTTAATACCTTAGCTCTTCTTATAGATCTTTTAATAATTATATCGCTACCTGGTTTAACAACCTCCATTATTTGTCCATCAATTACACAGGCTACAGGGTGGCTATAATCTGATACCTTAACCTTTACAATCCTATTTGGTGATAAAACAACAGGCTTTGCATTAAATTGCATAGGTGCTAAAGGAACTAAAATAATACTGTCTAGGTCTATATCTACAATAGGGCCTCCAGCAGAAAGTGCATAGGCTGATGAACCTAGTGGTGTAGCAACTATTACACCATCTCCATCGATATCATATACACATTCCTCATCCACGTATATAGATAAATTCACTATCTTTGCCCTTGCATAACCCCATCCAACTATAACAATGTCGTTGAGTGCTAATGGCATTGATAAACCTGAGGTATTAAAAGATACTTCTAATCTCATATATTTATGTAAATTATATCTACCTTCAACAACATCTTTAAGTCTTTCTAAAGCTTCATCAGGTTTAACATCTAAGAGAAACCCTCTACGCCCTATTTTAATAGCCATTATAGGTATATCCATTGAGCCGATTCTATGAAGGGTTCTTAAAAAAGTTCCATCACCTCCAACAACAATTATTAGATCAACAATATCCTTACCTACCTTGAACACCTTTCCCCATTTAATGTCAGGTAGAGCTTCTTCATCTATATACATATCTAACCCTAAGACTTCTTCTCCATAGGAAAGTAGCCTCTGTGCTATTTCATATCCTTGACTGCTCCCTCTTTTAATTACAATACCTATATGCTTTATATTCAAGTCTAATCACACTTAGTTTGATTACCTAAATACCTTCTATTTAATACATGTAAAAAGAGCTTTAAGTGTATCTGGAATATTCTTTCTTAATATTAATAGGGTATTATTTATATTAATCTAGCAATGTATATGCTATTGCTATTCTTGGTAATCTTAACCTTAGCCCTCTTTCCAATAATTTTCATTATCTTTGACATTACTATTGTAATAACAGCATCCCCAGATTCATTTACAGCTATTGCCTCTCCTTTTAACCAGCTTAGCAAAGATATGTAAACCTTTAACTATATCATTTATAGAATATCATCTAGAAATAGATAATAGTTGTTATTTGTCTTTCCTATTAATTTAGACATTCAGCTTCCTTGCATTAAATAAGAATTTTGCTAATGTCAAGAACATATATCGTGATATGTAGTATGGATTCAGGGCTTTGAAGCTTTTTAATCATATCTCTATTTAAATCTTTTGCAGCCTTATTTGATTCTATAGCTATTGTTTCAGGACTTATGAATCTACTTCTTCTTACAACAATTCTTCTATCATCTTCAAGAATAAGTTTACTATTTCCTCTAGCTAAAACAGTTTCTTTTATATCATCAACTTGTAATAAAATTATAACTATCGACGAATCTTTTTTTAAAGCTTCCTTAAACTCTTTGTTTAATTCTTTCAATCCCTTATCTAGCTTTATACCTATTATACAATCTCCTCTTTCACTCAAATCAGAATCTTTAGTTAATTCAAAAGTCGATGAATGTAAAGCTTTAATTGATTTATGACCTCTAGCCTCTACATACTCACTATATATCTCCATACTGCTATGTATCATATTAAGATAATACCCTTGTTAGATTTATCTAATATTGAGAGCTGTATATACCGGTTAATATGGGTTATATATCTTGTCAATAGATATGAGTAAAGAAAGAAAAATGTTAGTAGAGATGCTGAAGGCTGAAGGAATAATTAAAAGTGGGTTTGTTGAAGAGGCATTTCTAAGTGTTCCAAGGGAATATTTCGTACCTGAGCATCTAAAGATGTATGCATATAACGATACACCTCTACCAATAGGATATGGTCAAACAATAAGTGCTCCGCATATGGTAGCTATAATGACTGAAGAGCTGAATGTGAAACCTGGTGATAGAGTTCTTGAAATCGGTACTGGTTCAGGTTATCAAGCAGCTATACTAGCCCATATAGTATCTAAGAAGGGTTATGGACATGTATATACAATTGAGCGTATTCCTCAATTAGCTAAAAAAGCTATAGTAAATATAGCTAATGCAAGACCAGATTTACTTGATTTTGTAACAGTTGTTATTGGTGATGGATCAAGAGGGTTGGAGATGTTTCAACCTTTTGATAAAATAATTGTAACAGCAGCTGCTCCAAGAATACCTGAACCATTAATTCAACAACTAAAGCCTGGTGGAACTATGGTTATACCAGTTGGTGATAGATGGGAACAAATTCTTCAAGTAATTATAAAAAATGATAAAGGATATGTAAAGATTCGCGATTCTATTGCATGTATATTCGTACCACTTATAGGTCAATATGGATGGCGTAATGAATATGATTATACATAGTTTGGTATACACTTTATCTTAGAGATAGCTACTACAAATACTACAAGCTAAAATGCTATATTTATAAGTACGAAATTAATATGGTTTGTATAATGACTAATTAACATGATAAGGATTATTATCTTATTCTATTTATAAATACAAGAACTCAAGTATATATTGTAGAAGTATATATAGCCTTTAATGAGTATTTTTAATACACATATCTAGAAGCTGTTTGAAGCTTTTCCCAAACCCTACACGAATTCCGAAACGTGTATCTGTATAAAGATAGACTAGCCTCTTGCTTTGAAGCTTCCTCAATATATTGAGAAGCTCACTACTTGGATAATGCAATTCTTCTGCAATTTGGTCTAAATACATATATGTACTACCCCATTCAATATAATGCTTTATCATAAAATTCAATATTTGGTTTTCCTCCTCATCTAAATCTTTAGTACTTAAAATTTTAGTTACACAGTTTAGTGCTTTCATAAGGTCATTTTTCTGTTTATTTATGTTGTCCTGTTTACCCACCTTAGAATCTATTTTGTATTCAATAAATTGCTGTATTTTTGTCTCTTTTTGAGGCGAATATTGCTGAATCCAGTTGTTTACTGTATTAAAATCTGGTTCATTTATTAGTTTTTGGGCTAACCGGACCACATCAGCAGGTGTTAGAATAGGGATACCTAAAGCCTCTATAAGGGTTTTAACATATTCTTCACCTATTTTTGTTAAAATCCAGTAGCCTGATCTATACTCTACATATCCCCTACTCTTCCAATAACTAAGATAGCTACTAACAAGTTTTGAGTTTTTGCCGATTATACCTGCAATTTCGTAGCTTCTCATAGGTCTGAGATATAATGTGAGAAGAATTGCCTCTACAATTCTTGAACGTGGACCCTTTTCCAAAGGTTTATTGATTAAAGTTCTATTAGGGTCTATATCACTGATTTTCTGATTAAAAATAGCTGGGTGTGTACTATATGGTTCAGAGTTTTGTAGCTCGTCGATAGAAGTCCTTGACATAGCAAAAACCCTATAAAGTTCATATATTTTGTGTGGAGCTTATTATTCATATAGCAAAATGTTTATATTTTCCCTAAATGGCTAAAGCATAACTGCTTTTAAATCTACAACACAACTATATCCTGTCCAAAGGTGTGAGGGATGCCTATTTAGTGAAGTAGAAGAGAAGTTGAGTATAGATAGAAAAACGTTGAAGAATATATTGAAAGAACTTAAAAAGTGGCATGCACGGGCAACAACATTGCTTAGCCTCTATATACCTTCAGGTAGACCTATAAGCGAAGTTGTTAATATGCTTCGCCAAGAACTTGCTATAACGGAGAATATAAAATTAAAAAGAACGAGAGATGCTGTGCAATGGGCTTTAACCACAGCGATAGAGAGGCTATCTAAGTTACGAGAGGTACCAAAAAATGGTCTTGTTGTATTTAGTGGTATAAATGAGGATACAGGGGAAAATATAGTATTGATATTTTCACCACCTGATCCAGTTTCAATATATTTCTATAGAACTGATAAGGAGTTTCATATAGAATTCTTAGAACCCATGGTTGAGGAGTCTGATATATATGGTATTATAATTATAGAAAGAGATGAGGCAACAATAGGTTTGCTTAAGCCTTCAGGTATACAAGTTTTAGATGAGATAGAATGGTTTATACCTGGAAAACATCACAAAGGTGGACAAAGTCAGAGAAGATTTGATAGAATTATTGAACAGATGGTTGAAGAGTTTTATAAACATGTTGCTGAAAAGGTCAATAGCTACTTTGTTCCCTTGATAGAAGAAGGTAAAATGAAGGGAGTTATTATTGCAGGTCCTGGTTATGCTAAGCAGGATTTTCTTAAAGAAGCAGAGAACCTAGATTACAGAGTAAAGAAGCTTGTAGTTAGTGAACCTATAGATGTTGCTTATCAAGGTGTTGTTGGATTAAGAGAGGTTGTTATGAAGTCAAAGGATATATTAACTAAACAGAGATTTGTTGAGGTGCTCAATGTTCTAGAAGAGTTTAAATACCATATAGCTAAAGATGATGGCTATATAGTTTATGGTTTAAAAGATGTTGAGATAACTTTAAACAATGGTGCTGTTGACAAAATACTTATATGTGAGGATAGTGTAGATTTAGATAGAATTGAAAAGACAGCTTCCGAAAAAGGTGCAAAACTAGTGGTGATACCTAGTAGTGTAGATGAGTATAGCTGGTTTAAAGACACTTTTGGATGTATCGCTGCAATAACAAGATATCCAATCAATATTTAGTCTACTCATTGGCTGTAGGTATTGAAAATCTATAAGGGCAATTTTGCCAATTCTTATTACATATATAGATTTCATATCTTGTTAGAGGTCTGTCCAAAATGCGGCAATATCCAACCCTTATACCATTTTCTAGATCGACAAGTTCACTGTCAATGCAATCAACCTTTGTATTTTGTGGTAATACATGTATAGGAGGGTATATTTTTATTGTGCGTTCCTTTCTTATGTATTGACGTTTTTGACTAAAAGTAGAGGGGGATTCTACATAATATGAACAATTCCTATAGATGCTATCAGAGGTACATCTCTCTATCGATACAATAGCATCGGTAGGTTCAGTTAGTTTAGGTGAAGTGCACATACCATGTTGATACCATGGACATGGCATAGGTTTTGAATCACCTGTATAGAAAATCTATAGGGTTTTACTGTTAATAAAAGGTAAAACATTTTATCTATGTAAAGCCTTTAAGTATTTTTAGAAATAGTTATTATAACGTATCCCTTAGATATATAGCGATAAATTGAAGAAAGCTTTGTACATGGCTAGGTGTATATACTATGGCTAGAAGGGGTATGGTAGAGAAAGCTATTCAATACGATAAAGAAGAAGCTAAAGGAACGGAACTAGGTTTAAGGGTTATATATGAAGATCCTGAGATCGTGGTTATAACAGCTCCTAATGAGGATGAATTGAAGGAAATTATATTGGATATGTTAAGAGAAGGTTCAAAGACATTAAAGGAAATGCATAGCAAGCTTGCTGGAATAGCTAGTGAGGATAAGATCCGAAGATGTATTATAAGATTAATGGATGAAGGTATTGTTGTAGTTGATGAAGATGGCCACTATAAGCTACTAGGTTCAGAGGAATTTGATGGAGAGTTAAATCAATAACAAAGAAATGTCTCTTTAAAAGTGCCATATCTAAAAAGTGATATGTATTTGATGCCATAGGTAGTGATATCTAGAATAATCATTGTTAATAAAGTCTAACCCCACAGTATGGACAGAATCTAGCATTTATTGGTATCAATGAATGGCAATAGGGACATTGATTCTGGTTATTGTATTGTATTTGTTGTGGCGGTATTGCTGTAAATACGTTTTGAGTTGTTATTGCATTGATTTGTTGTTGTGGTGTTAATGGAGCTATTATACTTCTAAATGTCTTCAGATAATGATCCTTTACATCTTCATGGAGTAGATGAAGATATATTTCTGTTGTTTTTAGATCTCTATGTCCTAAAATTTGTTGAAGAGATACTATGTTTAAGCCTTTTTTAAGAGCTTCAGTTGCAAAAGTATGTCTCATTATGTGTGGTCTTACCTTATTTTTGTCTATACCAGCTCTCTTAGCTAAGCTTTTCAACCTTTTATATAGCCCACTATAGCTTATTGGCAAGATCTTTGCATCAAGTGTAGGTGTTTTTAGATTTATTATTTGTGTGAGTATCTGTGCTGTAATGTCTCCTATAAATACTATTCTTTCTTCATCAAACTTTGCATTTCTAACTCTTATCTCTCTATTCCTAAGATCTATATCACCATATCTAAGACTTAAAGCTTCTTCAGCTCTAAGACCTGTTTCAAGAAGAAGTGCTAATATTAATAGATCTAGATGGTCTCTAGCAACAGCAAATAGCCTAGATATTTCCTCAGGTTTAAGTGTCTGGATTTCTCTTCTTCTAGGTCTTCTAATACCTGGAAACTTAATTTCTAAGCCGAGCCATTCAAAGAATCTTTTAAGAAATAATGTATAGTAATACAAGGTGCTTTCTCTAGATCTTCTATCACTATATTTAGCACCAGGAAAACCCTTTCTAATCCTTTCAAGTCTCCAACTATATATATCATCATAGGTGATAGATCTAAAATTCTTCCAACCAATAAAACTAAGAAAATCATTAAGAGCAGATCTATAGCTCTTAACAGTTTTTTCATCAGCGCCTGAAGCCTCTAAAACCGCTAAAAACCTCTCAACAACAACTTTAGGATCGGTATCTACGTATTCTAAAGGAGCTTTGCCAATATCTATCTTAGGCACTAAAAACCCTAGAAGAGAGTTAAAATACTGTGTAAACATAAGAGAAGTGAGGCAAATAAACTTATTAAACTATTAAACCTTATAACACACAACCCTCAATATGTAAAATAAGGGATGCGATTAGTAAAATCAAAGCTGGAAACAGTGCCGGGGTCGCCTAGCCTGGTAGGGCGCCGGCCTGCTAAGCCGGTGGGGGACCACCCCACGCGGGTTCAAATCCCGCCCCCGGCGCCAAATCTTTATAAATTTCTATGTTTCTACTTGAAGGATGTGAGCTATGGCTGAGATGCTTGGTGGAATCATGAGTTATGATCCCTTGTATAAATGTGTTAACATTGCTACTCTTACTGATGAGGTTAGAAGAGCTATTTTCTACCAAGTTAAGAACATTTTTAGATTTTATATTGAAGTATTTGATATATGTTATATTTGGTGTTGTAGAATGAGTATAGATGTAATAGTTTTAAGGCCTATCGGTTTTGTGAGAGTTGATTTATCTGATGAAGAAATAACAAGGTCTTTAAATGGTGTGAAAGGATACATAGAAATCTTGCCTGAATATGTAGATGGGTTGAAAGGTCTCGATGGATTTTCAGATATAATATTGATAGCATATTTACATAAAGTTGACAATGAAAAGAGAAAATCTTTAGCTGTTAAACCATTTAGAAGATTTGCTAAACTTGGCATGGCTGTTGATGAACTCCCTATGGTGGGTGTTTTTGCAACAGATTCTCCGCATAGACCTAATCCAATTGCATTAACAATAGTTAAGCTCTTAAGAATAGAAAATAACATCCTCTATGTCGATGGTCTTGATCTATTTAATGAAACACCAATTCTAGATATAAAACCGTATACACCTAATAGAAGAAGAGAATATATAGAAATTCCATGGTGGTTTAAAAGAGCTATGGAATTAATAAGAGATAAGGTAGTAAGGCAATCTATTATTAAAAATTAAAATAAATAATTTAGCATCATAAATTATAAATTGTCTATAGATTATCAACAAATTCTATAACTATAAATAAAACACAAAAGAATTCAAAATTTTAAACAAAAATTTTGAATTAGAGGATGTAGGGCAAGTTTAGAATAAATGCAAAGAGCAAACAATATATACACTGTTTAGTTAACTGTTAACAAGACTTTTAATGGCTAGTAGTATTATAGATAGGAAGACTCTAGGTTCACAACCATGATAGCTAATAATGATGTAAAAGGCTGGATTTTAAAATGTACAGTGTGTAACAATGTTTGGGTTTTAGAGGTTAGTTTTGATATTCGTAATGTTAAAACACTCTATCATTTTTGTTATAAATGCAAAAGAAATACGTTTCACGAAGTTCTTGGAAGAACTGAAAATAAATATTAAAGATGAATAACGCTTTTAACCCGATATAATCTTGTCTTAAGTTGTTTGTGGGCCGGTAGCTCAGCCTGGAAGAGCGCTCGGTTTGCACCCGAGAGGTCCCGGGTTCAAATCCCGGCCGGTCCACCAAATACATCAATCCGATAAATTCTATAACATAGTTATAGTATATTGTTAGAAGAGACCATATAGTTTCAGGAAAATATATCTACATAAATTATGTAAATATTGCAATTCTAAAATAATATTAATATAAAGTTAAGACTGTTAGAAAATAACTTAGGTCTTATATATGAAAGCTTTTAACCCCCACAAACACTAAGATGATTTACGCACACTGTTCCCGCGGCCGGCGGCAGAGCAAGACACGGAGCCTGTGCTCCGAGAATGAATGACTTTAACTCCAACCGCGGGAACAAAGTGAATCAAAAAGAATAAAACAAATGGGGATCCGATCCAACCTAGGGAACTACCCTAGGGAGGTCGGATCTCACTTGGTGTCCATAACCCACAGCCACGTATTAGATCTACCCTGGGGTATCCCGCGGCCTTGCGGCCGCGATACCGGTTGATCCTGCCGGACCCGACCGCTATCGGGGTGGGGCTAAGCCATGGAAGTCGCACGCCCACTAAGTAGTGGGCGTGGCGGACGGCTGAGTAACACGTGGCTAACCTACCCTCAGGACAGGGATAGTCCCGGGAAACTGGGACTAATCCCTGATAGGTGGAGATACCTGGAATGGTCTCCACCGAAAGGGTCAGACCGCAATGCAGGTCTGACCGCCTGAGGATGGGGCTGCGGCCCATCATGGTAGTTGGCGGGGTAATGGCCCGCCAAGCCGATAACGGGTAGGGGCCGTGAGAGCGGGAGCCCCCAGATGGGCACTGAGACAAGGGCCCAGGCCCTACGGGGTGCACCAGGCGCGAAACCTCCGCAATGCGGGAAACCGTGACGGGGCCACCCCGAGTGCTCCGAAGAGGGGCTTTTCCCCGCTGTAAGTAGGCGGGGGAATAAGCGGGGGGCAAGTCTGGTGTCAGCCGCCGCGGTAATACCAGCCCCGCGAGTGGTCGGGACGCTTACTGGGCCTAAAGCGCCCGTAGCCGGCCCAGCAAGCCCTTGCTGAAATCCTCGGGCTTAACCCGAGGATAGGTAAGGGAACTGCTGGGCTAGGGGGCGGGAGAGGCCGAGGGTACTCCCGGGGTAGGGGCGAAATCCTATAATCCCGGGAAGACCACCAGTGGCGAAGGCGCTCGGCTGGAACGCGCCCGACGGTGAGGGGCGAAAGCCGGGGGAGCGAACCGGATTAGATACCCGGGTAGTCCCGGCTGTAAACGATGCGGGCTAGGTGTTGGGTGGGCTTTGAGCCCACCCAGTGCCGCAGGGAAGCCGTTAAGCCCGCCGCCTGGGGAGTACGGCCGCAAGGCTGAAACTTAAAGGAATTGGCGGGGGAGCACCACAAGGGGTGGAGCCTGCGGTTTAATTGGAGTCAACGCCGGGAATCTTACCGAGGGCGACAGCAGGATGAAGGCCAGGCTAACGACCTTGCCAGACACGCTGAGAGGAGGTGCATGGCCGTCGCCAGCTCGTGCCGTGAGGCGTCCGGTTAAGTCCGGCAACGAGCGAGATCCCCACCCCCAGTTGCAATCCCGATCTCTGGATCGGGAGCACACTGGGGGGACTGCCGCCGATAAGGCGGAGGAAGGAGGGGGCCACGGCAGGTCAGCATGCCCCGAATCCCTCGGGCTACACGCGGGCTACAATGGTGGGGACAGCGGGTGCCGACCCCGAAAGGGGAAGGCAATCCCTGAAACCCCGCCGTGGTTGGGATCGAGGGCTGTAACTCGCCCTCGTGAACGTGGAATCCCTAGTAACCGCGCGTCAACATCGCGCGGTGAATACGTCCCTGCTCCTTGCACACACCGCCCGTCGCTCCACCCAAGCGAGGGAGGGGTGAGGCCCATTCTGCCTAGGGCAACCTAGGCAGGGTGGGTCGAACCCCTCTTTCGTGAGGGGGGAGAAGTCGTAACAAGGTAGCCGTACCGGAAGGTGCGGCTGGATCACCTCCTCTTAATATGGATATCCCAGGGTGGATCTACGTGAGAGCTGTGGGTTATGGACACCAACAGATGCAGCTTGGAACTTAATAAGTTCCAAGCTAAGTGTGTAAGGGGTTCTTAACCCGATGAGCACTGTACAGGTCCAGTACATACTGGCCCCGCTCCAAACGCCAGGCAAGAAGCCACCCGGTGGATGGCTTGGCTCGGGTGCCGAGGAAGGGCGTGGCAAGCAACGATATGCCTGGGGGAGGTGCAGGCAACCGTTGAACCCAGGATCCCCGAATGGGAATTCCTGCTATAGGGTAACACCCTATAGCATCCGGGAAACCTGGGTGACCAGGGAGTACCGGAGGGGAACCCCCCGAACGGAAACATCTTAGTAGGGGGAGGAAGAGAAACCAATTGGGAACCCCTGAGTAGGGGCGACCGAAAGGGGGTAAGCCCAAACCAAATCCCCATGTGATGAACATGGGGAGATGTGGTGTTGAGGCTACCCACTAATGTTGGACCCTACCCACGGTAGCTGAAGTGGGTTGGAAAACCCCGCCGTAGAGGGTGATAGCCCCGTAGGCTAAACCGTGGAGGGTGAAGTGGGTAGCCAGAGTACCGCGGCTTGGTTTTGCCGTGGGAAGCTAGGGGTCACCAACCTCTAAGGCTAAATACAACCCGAGACCGATAGTGAACTAAGTACCGTGAGGGAAAGCTGAAAAGCACCCCGGAAGGGGGGTGAAAAGAGCCTGAAACCGGGTGGCTAATCACGGTGCAGCCTGAAAGAGATGAAGCCCTCTGAAGGAAACCTGGGTAACCGGGGAGTACGAAGAGGGTTGATCAAGGTTGCACCGTCCGTCTTGAAACACGGGCCGGGGAGTTCACAGCCGTGGCAAGGCTAAGGGGATTAACCCCGAAGCCGTAGGGAAACCGACTGGCCCGCAGCCAGTTTTGCTGGCAAGGGGCGGGGTCTGAAAAGGCCTGGAGTCACGGCTGTGAGACCAGAAACCGGGCGATCTAGGCGGGGGCAGGGCGAAGCCGGGGGAACCCCCCGGTGGAGGCCCGAAGGGGTGCTGACGTGCAATTCGCTCCCATGACCTCCGCCTAGGGGCGAAAGACCAATCTAGCCCGGTGATAGCTGGTTCCCCCCGAAGTGCGTCTTAGCGCAGCCCCACTTGAGGGAACCTACGGGGTAGAGCTACGGATTGGGGGTGGCTGGTGGGATGACCACCAGTGCCTCCAGTCCAACTCCGAACCCGTAGGTCCCATAGATGGTGGGAGTGGGGTATCCGGGGTAAGCCTGGATACCGAAAGGGGAACAACCCAGACCGGGGTTAAGGTCCCTAAGTGCCGGCTAAGTGCCAATCTTAAAGGGCGTCCCGAGCCTTAGACAGCGGGGAGGTGGGCCTAACAGCAGCCATCCTCTAAGGAGTGCGTAACAGCTCACCCGCCGAGGCTCGGGGCCCCGAAAATTGGTCGGGGCTTAAGCCGGCCACCGAGACCCCGGGGCACAGCCGCTATGCGGCTGTGATCCGGTAGGGGGGCGTCGAGGTGGGACAGAAGCCGGGCCTTGAGGTCCGGTGGACCCGCCTCGAGTGCGGATCCCGGCGGTAGTAACAGCAAAGAGGGGTGAAAACCCCCTCCGCCGGAAGGGCCAGGGTTCCTTGGCAACGTTTGTCGGCCAAGGGTTAGCCGGTCCTAAGGTGGGCCGTAACTCGGACCCACCGAAAGGGAAAGGGGTTAATATTCCCCTGCTACGGGGGTAGATGCGGTAACGCAAGCCACACCCCCAACGTCTCGGGGTAGGCTGACCAGGGTGGTCATACCCTGGTTAACTACCCGAAGGCCGGGGAGTGCCGTAAAGGCGAGAACCGGCTGAAGGGAGGAATAGCCACCCGTTAGGGTGGTTCAGCTAAGCCCCGGGACCCATGAAAAGGGGGTGTGGAGCGATCCCCCGTAACCGTACCGAGAACCGCCACAGGTGCCTCTGGGTGAGGAGCCCAAGGCGTGCGGGGTCTAACCCGGGCTAGGGAACTCGGCAAATTAGCCCCGTAACTTCGGGAGAAGGGGTGCCTGCGGTTCTGAGGTAAACCCTTGGAACCGCAGGTCGCAGTGACTAGGGGGTCCTGACTGTTTAATAAAAACATAGGTCCCCGCTAGCCCGAAAGGGTGAGTACGGGGGCCGAATCCTGGCCACTGGCGGTCCGTGAAACCGGGGTACAACCTGGCGAAGCGCCGCTGAAGGCCGGGGGTAACTCTGACCCTCTTAAGGTAGCCAAATGCCTTGCCGGGTAAGTTCCGGCGCGCATGAAGGGATCAACGAGGGCCCCACTGTCCCAGCCCGGGTCCCCGTGAAGCCCACGGAGCCGGTGCACAGGCCGGCATCCCCCCGTAGGGAGAGAAGACCTCGTGGAGCTTTACCGCAGCCCGGTGCATGTCCTCGGCTCCTGCTGCATAGTGTAGGTGGGACCCTGTGAAGATAGGCCTCTGGGTCTATCTAAGGGGTCAATGAAACACCACCCAGTGGGAGCCGGGGACATTACCCCAGGGACTTCCTGGGGGACAGCACCGGGTGGGCGGTTCGGCTGGGGCGGCACACCCGCGAAAAAGTAACACGGGTGCCCAAAGGCCGGCTCAGGCGGGTCAGAACTCCGCCGTAGAGTGCAAGGGCAAAAGCCGGCCTGACTGAACCCTTGACAGCAAGGGGTTCGGCCGGGAAACCGTGGCCTAGCGAACGCTCGTGCCCTCCTTGGTGGGGGCCGGGCATGACAGAAAAGTTACCCCGAGGATAACAGGGTCGTCGCGGGCGAGAGCCCACATCGACCCCGCGGTTTGCTACATCGACGTCGGCTCTTCCCATCCTGGGGGTGCAGCAGCCCCCAAGGGTGGGGCTGCCCGCCCATTAAAGGGGAACGTGAGCTGGGTTTAGACCGTCGTGAGACAGGTCGGACTCTACCCACGGGGGGTGCAGGCCGCCTGAGGGGAAGGCAACCTCAGTACGAGAGGAACGGGTTGCCGCGGCCTCTGGTGTAGCGGCCGTCTGGCAAGGCGTATGCCGCATAGCTACGCCGTAGGGGGTAACCGCTGAAAGCATCTAAGCGGGAACCCCTCCCCGAAAAGAGGCGGCCGTTCCCAGGTGTTTGCCTGGGAGGAGGGCTCCCGTAGAAGACGGGGTTGATGGGGTGGGGGTGTAAGCCTCGAGAGCCTTAGGGCTCGAGAGGTTCAGCCCACCACTCCCAATCGCCCGACGCCTAGTGTTTGGAGTGGGGCCAGGTACAAATGGACCTGTACAGTGCTCGTATTTCTTTTGTTGTATATGTATTGAATATTGTATTAGGATAGTGTTTGTGTATTAGCTTATAATACTCTTTAAACCAAACTAGACAGCTAGGATGCTAGTCCATAGGTGATGCTATATTGAATGATGGTGAGTCGGGTAAACAAATGTTAACGGCTACAGATAAACAAAAAGATCAGAAGAGGGTATGGATCCAGAAAATGATTAAAAGTGCTAAGCTTCATCACAAGCTTTGCCCATTCTATGACAGAAAAAAGAAGCTGTGTTTCCTTAGATTAGGTGAGAGGTGTCCTTATGATGGAAAATTTGATAACTGTCCAATATTCATAGGATTTCTTGATAAGAGATATGAGGAGATTATAGCTGCAGGTAAACCTCTTCCAATAGATTTTGAAGATCCTCTAGTTCAATTTGGTGTTACATAGATATGTCTGTAAATCCTCTAGAAGTTGTTAGAAAATGCATATCTACAGAGATAGCAAAAGAGCTAAACCTAGACCACAACGTTATTAAAGAACTGTTTACAGTTCCTCGTGAAGAATATGGAGATTTAACCATAGTATTGTCTAAGACGTTTAAAGATGACATACAAAGCGATAAACTTGTAGAAGCTGTGAAGAGATGCAGCTATATAGAAAAAGCTAAAGCTATTGGCATGTATATAAATATGTGGTTCAATAAACCTAGATTCACAGAATTAGTATTCAGATCTATTGTAGCTAACGAGACGAACTATGGGATTTACAAAGAGGAGAAGCCTAAAAGAATAGTAGTTGAATACGTTTCTGCAAACCCTATACATCCACTACATATAGGAGCAGCTAGAAACGCTGCTATAGGAAACTTCATAGCGAATATAAATAAAGCTGTAGGAAATAACGTTCAAACAAGATTCTATATAAATGACGTTGGCAGACAAACAGCTATACTTACACTAGGAGTTAAACAATTAAAAGATATAGAACCACCAAAAGATATAAAGCCAGACCATTGGATAGGACTTATATATGCTATAACAAGCACAATTATAGAGATAATATCTATAAAGAGAAGCCTAGAAATAGAAAAAAATGAAGAGAAAAGAAAGGAAATGCAAAGAGAACTAGATGGGCTTTTAATCGATGCGACAAGGCTAAGAGAACAAGCACCAGATATATTCGACACAATTTTAGAGAAACTAAAGAATATGGATATAGAGAAAGAAATCTCAAAGATTATAAAAGGATATGAAAAAGGAGAGAAAGAAATCACAGAAATAGTACGAAAAGCTGTAGCACTATGTATAGAAGGCATAAGTAAAACGCTTCAGAGATTTAAAGCATCTATAGATATATGGGATTGGGAAAGCGATTTAATATGGAGTGGCGAAGTAGATGAGGTTCTAAAAGCTTTAAAAAACATGTCTTCTGAATACAAAGGAGCTCTAGCAATAGACTTTAAAATGCTCTTAAATATAGAGAGTATACGGGATAAGTTAAGAATACCAAAAAACCTAGAAATACCACCACTAGTTATTTTAAGAAGCGATGGCACAACACTTTACACAGTTAGAGATATAGCTTACTCAATAAAAAAGTTTAGAGAATACAACGCTGATAAAGTTATAAATGTTATAGCATCTGAACAAACATTACCACAAGCACAACTTAGATTAGCATTATATATGCTTGGATACCATAGAGAAGCAGAGAATCTGATACATTATAGCTATGAAATAGTGAATATAGAAGGAACTAAGATGAGTTCCAGAAGAGGAAAAATAATAACCTTAGATAGCGTATTAGAAGAAGCAAAAATGAGGTCAGCAATAGAACTTGAAAAGAAAGGTATGAAGGCAGAGGACATAGCAGAGAAAATAGGTGTAGCAGCATTAAAATTCTACCTACTCTCAGTAACTCCATCAAGACCCATAAAGTTTTCCTGGGATAACGTTCTAAATTTCGAAAGAAACTCAGCACCATATCTACTCTACACATTTGCTAGAACTGAAGGTGTATTTAGAAAAGCCAAGGAACTTGGTATAGAGCTTAACTGGATTAGGATTCTTAGTGAAGCAGATACAAGCTTTGCAGAAAATAATGTTAGGAGATGGAGACTAGTAAAAATAATTTCAGAATATCCAGATATATTTTATAGATGCTATAAAGAGTTAGATCCATCAATAATGGCTATATATATCCTTAGACTAGCAGATGAATTTAATTCATGGTATGACGAAGAGCCTATAGTACTTGAAAGCAATGATAGTTTAAGAAAATCTAAACTACTTATAACATATTCAGTAAACCAGATACTTAAAGGAGCACTTAAAATATTTGGTATAGAACCTTTAGAAAGGTTATAGAGAATGGAGAAATGTAAAGAGTATGTAAAGCCCATAGATATTGAGGGCTATGCAATAGCAGATAAAATTTCTTCTATCGAATACATAACATGCAACAAAAATAAAGAGATGATAGTAGCAAAACTTAAAAACGGTGAAACGCTATGCACACCATGTATTGCTAAAGATGAAGCTGAATTATGTAAAAAAGTTATAGGGTTTTATAGAAATATAGTAATTGTATTAAATGATGACAGGTATTACCACCTAGCCTATAAAGGCTATGAAGAAGACACTAGACGCTGATGAATCAGGTAAATACATAAGTTTATAAGCTGTGAATAAGCAAATACCTATCCACATAGTTAGGTGGTAACTACGCAATTTTGTCCCAAATGCGGAGGTCTCTTAGTACCTATCAAAAAAGAGGATGGATCCACAGTACTAAAATGCTCTAAATGTGGATATGAAGCATCTTCACAGAAACCATCCTACAAAATAGAAACACCTACATCCACTGCAACCAGGGTTCACACAACATCAATTATAAGCAACGGTAAAACCATAACTAGAAAAAAAGAAGAGATAGAACAAGAAAAAGAAGAATATTATAAAGAGCTGTTCCTAGAGCTTTTACATGAAGAGGAATACGGCGGTGAAGAAACATAGATATATCAAAGGTGGTTCATGCTGCTAAGAAAGCCGAGGAAACTTCAGAAAAAATATCATTAAAGCTTGCCAGCATCATAAGAAACTCAAATACAGTCTTATTGATTTATTGCGGATCTACATATGGTTTAGCTCAGCATATGTTATCAATTTTAAAGATATCAAAACCCCAGCTTTCACTAACAGCCATAGATGGAGACTATGCATACAACATTCTTTTACCGTATATAGCAGAAACGATAGATTTAGCAATAGTTTTTAGTGATATAGTACATGAAAAAACTCTTACAAGATTATTACAATCAATATTTTTAAACAATATAAAATCCATGTTTATAATTCCTAACATCTTATATGAAAAACATAAGGTGCAATGGAATAGAGGATTCGAAAATATAAACATAATTGAAATAGAAAATAATATATATAGATTAACATTGCTACTTACTGCTATGAAAACTGGCATATATATAGGGGAGTCGATAACTAGAATAAATAGAATGAAAAATGAGATAGAAATTGCATCTGTAGTAGATGAGATTATTTATAGATATAAATATGTTATCGATGCTCTAAAGACAAATAAGAATGTAGTTGTTTCTAAGACCATGATACCTGTAGGAGAATATCTTGAGGAACACAATTATAATGTGTATATAATGAATGAAACACCTAAGTATTTATTATTAAACAATTTTATAAATACTTTAAATGTTTTAATATTGATCCATTCATCTATAGAAGATCACATCGTAAATGAATTCATCATAGAGTCTGTAAGAAAGGGGCTAAGAAAAGAACAATTTGTAAACATGAGAATCAATACAGACCCCTTTACGGCACCCTTATATGGAATTTTAGTGTCTATGATAACAACATTAAAGAATTAAAGTTATTAATATTTAAAATAAGATTAATTTAATGTAATACACTGTAGCCATTAATATAAAGTAATATTTATTTGTAGAAACATTCTCTACAAGCATTCAATCATTTTATTCATACTAATTAAACAATTACTGTATTATAATCTCTTTCTACCATAATATATTATAACAATATTTATCGATATTTAATACATGGCTAAAGCGAATCGGTTTAAACAATCGTATTCAAATATAATTACGAAAAGCTTATAAACATAGATAAATTAACATCTTTTAGATGTAAGAGAGCCAATAAAGACCTATAACCGCTATAATGCTGCTTTAAACATATTAATTAAGACTAAAGCCAATAAAAATAAAAACGATTAAGAAAGACATCCTAACTACTGGTTCATATATGGTGCCGGGGTAGCTCAGCTGGTAGAGCGCGGGGCTGTTAACCCCGTGGTCGGAGGTTCGAATCCTCCCCCCGGCGCCATTCTTTTAGATGATGAAGCTCGAAAGGGTTGATCAATGATAGACTCGCGCAGGTCTGAAGCTAAATTATTGTAAAAATTTCTAAGCTTGGTATACCATTTATCAAATTTAAAATAAAGATTTAAAAATCTTCTATTCCTAAATCTTTTCGAATACCTCTACGGCTTAGTATGTTTTTAAGTGATGAATCAGATCTTTTACTTTCTAAATCCTTCATAAATGCATCTTCACTTTTAGACTCTGTTTTTATAACAGATAAACATTTGCCATCAGGCAACAGGTATCTAGAAACACACATAGCATATTGGCATTTATAGCCTATACATACATCATTAACCCAGTTACAATATGATGTAGGTTTACCATTTATGAGTTTAACTATTAAGGCCTTCTTACTGCATTTGAATAATGGACATGAGGTATTACACATGACACCTATAGGTCTAGGGGTTTCCATGGACGGTTTTTCATCTCTTCTATAACCTTCATGTCTTTCTCTATGACGGGGATATCTATCTTCCCTTCTAGAAGTTGATATGGAAGAAGAGCCTTCTCTTTCTTGTTTACGCAAGAGCTTCACCACTGTTTAATAACTTAGAGTTAGATAGGCTCTAACAGATAAGCTTATGGTTTAACCCACTTAAAAACTAGATAGTTTATATTTTTATATGGATCTTTATCATCAACTATTGCAAGCACTGATTTTTTTCTAACACTATGGCTAAGTCTACCAAGACCCACAATATCTATAGATCTTAGTAAATTCGCTGCTGATGTAACAGTAACAACATAGGGGGCATGTTCTAAACCCGGTCCAAGTTCATATACTGTGAAATCAGCTCCAAACTTCATACCACTTCGAACTATATACCCTTTTTCTTTAATATCTTTGTATACACTATATTTTAAGTTAAAACTATTGATGATTTTATTAGCGTAGGACTCAACATCATTGCATTTAACATCAGTATTACCAATAGATACTGAAATTAAACCTTTGTTACACAGATAAAACACCTCATATATAGAGAAAACAAATGGTTGGTCATAGCTTTTTAGAGGATTAGGTTTAGATTCATCTATTGGTTTACCAAAGAATATTTTAAACAAATTGTTTCCTAGGATGCTATTAAATAGAAAACCTTTTTGTCCTATTGTAAAAATCTTTATGTTCTTATTATTTATTTTCGCTTCATTACATGAAGACATAGTAAAGCCTCGTAAGTTTTTATAAATGAATTGACAACATCACCTAAACCATCCATTATTATAACTGATAAGATATCAATTTTTTCTCTCATGCTATTTACATAGGATTCATCATAATAGGAACTAAGGTTTTGAATAGATGTTGAGAGATCATCAATAATTTTATCAGCTCTTATAGGCATCTCTATATATGATCTTAGAATATTTTGTAGTTTATTTATACATTCTATTAATAGACTTAAAATTTTCTGAGCAGATATAATAATGTCTTCATTTAATTCTGATGGATTGTGCACCAAAGAGAAATGTATATATAGCTTATGTATCTTCTCAAGGAAATCTGAGGAAGCATTTAATATATTAAGGTAGTGGTTAGCTGTCATTAATGCTGATGATACTCTTGAGGCATATTCAAGAATTCCTCTATAATTATTTCTAAGATCTCTATAAGCTCCTATGACCCTTATTATTCTTGTTTTCACAATTTCTAAACGATCTTGAAATATATCATTAAACATTTCTTGCACTTCGTTGATAATACCTATTACTTTGGTATATAAATTATCTAGTTGTTCAATTAGATTCTCTTCGGCAAGTGTAATCTGTATTTGGAGTTGCTTTGGTTCAATCACATCACTATCCATTTTTTACAGCCTGAAAGATTTGCTACTTATATTATCTACTATAAGTGAAGTGGTATATAAATTTGAAACAAGAAGACAAAGATATATATTAGATGCTTCCTTAATGATATCAATAAAGTTTCATTAAATTTTTGGTAAGGCATTATTTATAGTCTTTAACAAATTTTCAATTCTTTCAATTCTCTTTAATTGCTCATCTATATCAACACCTAATACCACTAACTGTATATTGTTTAACCTTCTCCATATCTCTTTTTCACTTGGAATAGCTATCTCATCGATATAAAACAATAATAAATGTAGCTTTTCAATAGTTTCATTATTATCAATTTTATTGTCTATAATAACAGTTGCTGATAAACTTTGTAAAATTTTTTCAAGTCTCTCCGAAATTCTTTTTAATTTACGTAATCTACTAGCATATCTATCTAATAGATTATGCTTTGAAATTATTATATTTCGGCATCTATCTATATATTTACTATGTAGATATATTACTTCTTCAAATGATTTCAATATTTGTGATGCTTCATCTTTTTCTATAATGGCTATACAACCTCTATACAGATCTTATGGTACAAATACTATTATCTGAAACTCCTAACTGTCTCATTTGATCATGATTTACACCTATGTGATATTCATCTAAATCCTCTACAATAATAGCCTTTAGTCTAAACCTTTTCTTACCAGCTACAGTTACTTCTATATAATCCTTTACACCTAATTCTTTCGCTAATACTATTGATATTCTCGCTTCACCTTCTTTAGCATTAGGATCATATCTCAATCTTAGTCTCTTTTCCTTTACTCCTTGCCTTTGCTTAGAAAACAAAGAGGATGGAGGTGGAACTATAGAGACAAGCTTCTTCACATCAATCTTTTCCTCCTTTACATCCTCTTTTACTTCTTTTTCAGCTATATCTTCACTATCCATTACCATATTATTCACCAAGATTGGGACATTTTCAAAAATCCTTACTACTCTCTCAAGATTATTAAATTTCTCCGCAGATAAATATATAAGGTTAGCCATAATGTTCAATTACTGGGTAGCCTATATTAAAGATATCATGATTATTAAGCCCTAGATTTACAACATTTAATATATCTTTAATTGGTACACGTATCTGTTTCCTAGTATCTCTTTCTCTAACTGTAGCATCATTATTTGAAACACTATCATAATCTATGGTAATTACAAATGGTATACCTAATTCATCGGCTAAAGCATATTTCTTTCCTATGGTGCCCCCCTCTATATACATAACATAATAATGCTCTTTTAAAATCTCATAGATTTTTTTAGCAATTTGTTTGAGAGGTTCTCTATCCACAAGTGGTGTAATAGCTACTTTTATCGGCGCAATTCTTGCAGGAAATCTTAAAACTACTCTACCTTCTTGTTCTTCATATGCATATTCTAAAACTATATACATAAGTCTTTCAGCACCAAACGATGGCTCTGAAACAGATGGTATAAATTTTTCTATCCACTCTTTTTCTTCAGTTTCTATAACATTGAATACTTTCTTTGGAATTACTATATTATTTAACACTATGCTATCGGCCTGGCTAGAATTAATAACCGTTAGCAAGTCATCTTTACTTATACTTGATATTGCCTTAAACACCTCTCCTGCTTTAGAACCAAAAATCTTTAAAATGGAGTCTTTATCATATTTTATATCAACTTTTTTAATTATTTTAGGTGTCTTTAGCTGTCTTAAAGCATATAGATCAGCTTTGCTAAATAGAATATGTCTTTCTAGATCATATGTATGTCTATATGCATGTCCAGAAACTTCAAGCTTCCCCCATCTATCAACAGTAACCATTTGGTCAAATGTTTGTTTAGAATAATGGGCACGTTCACGAGGAATCTTTTCCTCAAAATAGCTATAAGCTGTAGGCACTCCTAAGGCATTTATAAATTTGTTTGCTATACACATCCAATAAGCAAGCCAAGGACTTTTTATAACACCTTCTCTAAATGCCTCAAAAGGCGAAATTGTTATTGGTTTATTTTCTTCTCTTTCTCTTTGCTCAGCTGTTAAAATATTTATTTTTTCATCTTGGCAACGTTCATGTAATAGATCACAGCTAGGATTGTTTTCATCATAGAAAAACTCTATCTCCATTATAGTAAACTCCCTAAGTCTTATAGGCCCTTGTCGTGGCGAAATTTCATTTCTAGCAACCTTACCTATCTGTGCAATACCTAATGGCAATCTATGTTTAGCAAGGTCATATACACGTTTAAAATTTATAAACATTCCTTGTGCAGCTTCAGGTCTCAAATAAGCTAGGTTTTCAGGGGAATAAGGACCTATATATGTTTGGAATAACAGGAGAAACTTTTTAACATCGCTTAATATACCATTACATATAGGGCAACGGATGTCATTTTCAATGATAAGTCTATTAAGTTCCTCAGCAGAATAACCTTCAACAGAGATCTTTAGTTTTTCCTCAATAAGATGATCTGCACGAAATACTCTATGACATTGTGTACATTCTGTTGCATAATCAGTAAAATTCTCCTCGTGTCCACTAGCTTTAAATACTATAGAAGGTGTTATAATAGGAGTTTCTATTTCTATAACAAACTCTTGATGTTTTTTTATAAAGAATTCTCTCCATAAATCGACTATGTTATTCTTTAACAATACACCAAGTGGTCCCAGATCATAAAAACCTGATTGACCGCCATATATTTCATATGATTGCCACAGAAACCCTCTTTTAACTGCATAGTCTATTACCTTTTCATACTTTGTGACACCCATATATAGCACCACATTATATATTAAATTTTTATATATCACTACACTGTAAGACTTTTATAGTATGATTTAGTAGAAGCTATTTAAGCTATTTAATAGCCTTGTTTAAGGTATAAAACATGGACAGTAACATATATGAATTATTTATAAATAAGTTATCTAATTCAGAAGCTTTTCTAGGATTCAATAGAGATGAGAATGAAACTCCATATACAATCATTGGAGTACCTCTAGATATGTCAACTTCATATAGAAGTGGCACTGCACTAGCACCTAAAGCTATAAGAAAAGCTTCAAAGTCTTTAGAATTATGTTCTGCTGTTAATGGTATCGATATTGAATCCATAGGCGTTAATGATGTAGGTGACATATCAATTTTTCCAGGGAGTTTAACTAGATCTTTATCAAGAATAGAATATGTACTAAGAAATATTTTTAAGAAAACAAATAGAAGGGTTATCATAATTGGAGGAGAACATACATTAACTCTAGCTTCATTTAGAGCATATGCAAAAAATTATAATGATTCCTGCATAATAGCTTTTGACGCTCATATGGATTTAAGAAATGAATATCTAGGGTCTAGATATAATCATGCAACTGTTATGAGAAGAATATTTGAAAAAGAAAAAAATGCAAAGATAATAATTATTGGTGCAAGAGCTGTAAGCAGAGAGGAAGAGCAATTCTATAAGAATATCAATGAAAAAAACAATATAAAGGTATTTAGAATTATAGGAGATGAAGTAAAAGTAGATGAAATTAATTCCATAGAAAACGAAATTTCTACATGTAAAAACAAATATATCTCAATAGACATCGATATATTAGATCCATCATATGCACCAGGCGTTCAAACACCTGAACCTTTAGGACTAAGTCCCTATACATTACTAAAAATACTAAATAGGATTGTTGATATAAATACATATGCAGTAGATCTTGTTGAAATGACACCAATATACGACCCCTCAGAGACAACAGCATTCATATCCGCTAAAATATTAATAGAGCTGATAGCAATGATGTCAGAAGTCGTAGGGCTTAGTGTTAAAAGATGTTGGTAGCCGGGCGGGGATTCGAACCCCGGTCACGGGGGCTCTCTCCACTACGGCCGCCTAGTCTCTTGTAGTTTAAGTATTACTAAAAGCTTTTAAACTTTTATGTCATTGATTGTTATACACTTTTACATAGTTATATAAATTGGAAAACCAATTGAAATATTATCTACATAATATAAGAGCATATTAATTTGGAATGTTATGACTATCTAAAATTATTGTGATTCTAGTGAATTCAAATTATTTTATAAAATATTCATTTAAAATAAAATCCTGTGGCCTGCTATTAATAAAGATATTATAGTAAGTAAAAATTTGTAATATTACATTAAGCTTAGCCAAGGTTCTATATCTCGTAGTTAAAATCAAAATGTTGTGGTAAGAGATATAACTTTAAGAAATTTATTAAAGCCAGTATTGTTTTGAATACAAAATTGATTATAGCAGAGTAAAATTCCCTCAATAGGATAAACATACTTTATCTCCCTAAGAACATTTCTAAGACTTGCCATAGGTATGAGCATGTTGCTTAAGAATACAGCAGAGAGATTTAAATGTGTATATTAACATAATGGTTCACAGAGTAATGAGCTCTGTAGGACGGGGTTGCAAGTCTTCTAAACTGACGAATGCGGAATGAGTATAAATCTGTAGTGGACTCTAAAGTTATAACTATTGTGAATATACTGTAAATATACGATTCTTGCCTTGGAAAAACCTCTATCTTGAACGCTAGAAGCCCTGCCCTTAGGGCAGCTCGCATATTGAGAGAAAAAGACTAGGCGGCCGTTAATGTGGACCAGAGCCCCGCATCCTTGGCCGCTAGACGACCCGGCTACATTAGGTTTCTGAGGTTCTAAATAGTGTTTTCTTAGATGAATGCTTTTAAATATTTGTGGACATTCTAATATAATATTTTCTTTCTATTGTTTTTTATTTCTTCACTAGCGAAATTTTAAGATTGTTATATAATTATTTTTAATACTCGTATCATGAAATAGTAAAGCTTATAAGCTTTGCTCACTAAAAGCTTAAGAGGAGTTTAATTATGGTCATCAGACCTTCAGAGCCTTCTCCAGAAGATGTACTGTCACGTTGTCCAAGTGGTAATATAATATATGATGAAGTTCGTGGAGAGTGGATATGTGCAGATAGTGGTGAAGTTATAGCAGAGCATGTAATTGACAGAGGTCCTGAGTGGAGAGCTTTTACAGCTGAGGAAAAGGAGCAGAGAAGTAGAGCTGGGGGACCTATAAATATTGCATTGCATGATAGCGGACTTTCAACAGTTATAGATTGGTATGATAGAGATGCAGCAGGTAGGAAACTAGATCTTAAAAGAAGACTTGAAATTATAAGAATAAGGAAATGGCATAGTAGAACTAGAGTTCAAAGCAATATAGATAGAAATATTGTTCAGGCTTTAAATGAATTAGATAGAATTGCAAATCAATTGAATATGCCAAGAGTAGTGAGGGAAGAAGCGGCAATGATATATAGAAGAGCAGTTGAAAGAGAACTTGTAAGAGGTAGAGCTATAGAGAGCATGGTTGCGGCAGCACTATATGCAGCATGTAGAATACATGGAGTTCCAAGAACATTGGATGAAATATCTAAGTTTACTAAAAGTGGTAGAAAAGAAGTAGCTAGATGTTATAGATTGTTAGTAAGAGAATTAATGCTTAAAATTCCAATAGTTGATGCTGCAGAACATGCTCAAAGAATAGCATTTATGCTTAGTCTTAGTGGAGCTACGGTTAAAACAGCTATAGAGATAATACATAAAGCTAGAGAACTAGGAGTAACAGCAGGCAGAGACCCAGCAGGTGTTGCTGCTGCAGCAGTATATATTGCTGCTCTATTAAATGATGAGAGAAGAACTCAAAAAGAAGTTGCAATGGCTGCAGGTGTAACTGAGGTTACTGTAAGAAATAGATATAAGGAGCTTATGAAAGCTTTAGGAAGTGAAGAGCAGATACAAAAATAGAATACGCAGGTAACAAAAGTAAGCAGGTCTCTGATTTACTTATAGAACTATATTGCTCGAAGGATTTTTATTTCTCCACTTCTACTCTTAACTATGACTCTATAACCACAATACGGACATCTAATAGCCATCATTACAGCTAGCTGAGATTCATCGAATTCCTTGCCACATTTTAGACATATATATTTAGGCATCTTTGAACACTAGAATATAATATCTCTGAAACAGATTTTTAAGCTCTAAACATATATTGTTAAGTGGGCATGCAAGTCAATGAAATCAGATAACCTTTGTGTAGGACTCCCTCCAGAACTGTGTACACAGCTAGAGATGGAATCACAAATAATTAAGATAAAGCTTGAATATAGAAAAATGGGTAAGATAGTTACCATAGTAGAGGGAATAGATGAAAAAGCATTCGATTTAAAAAAGCTTGCATCATACCTTAAAACAAAACTTGCGGCAGGGGGAACCATAAAGAATGGCAGAATCGAACTACAAGGAGATCATAGGTCAAGACTTAAAAAAATCCTTATAGAAGAATTTGGATTCAGACCTGAAAATATAATATTTATAGAGGAAGAGAAATAGAGTGAAGATGAGATATTGGTGTAGCTAAACGTTGACAGCAAATGTTAAGAGGTTGATGGAAGAGGTATTTAATAAAAGTAAAGAGGCTCTAGAGATAATTAAGAGCTATGCACATATAACACCATTAGATAAAAGTTACACTTTTTCAAGAATGATTGGAGGCAAGATATATCTAAAATATGAAAATCTACAAAAAACGGGGTCATTCAAGGTTAGAGGAGCTCTTTTTAAAACATACAAAATATATAATAAAGGTATAAATGGTGTAGTAGCAGCATCAGCAGGAAATCATGCACAAGGAGTAGCATTTGCAGCAAATGTATTTGGTCTAAAAAGTGTTATTGTAATGCCTATTGTCACACCCATTTCTAAAATAGAAGCCACTGTAGGATATGGAGCAGAAGTAATAATACATGGAAAAGTATTTGATGAAGCTGAACTTTTAGCATTGGATATAGCCAATAAAAAGAAATATGCATATATTCATCCATTTAACGATATAGATGTAATATCAGGTCAGGCAACCATAGGTTGGGAATTATTGAAGCAGTTAGATAAAGTTGATATGGTTGTTGTACCTATTGGTGGTGGAGGTTTAGCCTCAGGCATAATAAGTGTATTGAAAACCGTTAAACCAAATATAAAAATTATAGGAGTAGAACCTTCTGTTGCACCAAAGATGTACAGATCTGTTGAACTTAAAAAAATTGTTCAAATCGACGTAGCACCATCACTTGCTGATGGTCTTATTGTGAAAAAAGTCGGTGAGTTAACATTCGAAATTATTTCAAACACTATTGACGACATAGTGCTTGTAAACGAAGATGAAATTGCTTATGCAATATATTTACTTCTTGAAAGAGCAAAGACACTAACAGAAGGTGCTGGAGCAGTCTCCTTAGCAGCATTGATAAGCGGTAAAATTAAGAATATTAATGATAAAAACATTGTAGCATTAATAACAGGTGGCAATGCAGATTTAACATCTATATATAGAATCATAATTAAAGGATTGCTAAAGCATGGAAGAATAGCAAAAATATATGGATATGTTCCTGACATTCCAGGTACATTATATAAGATAACAGAGATTATAGCTAAGTATAGATGCAATATAATTGATATAAAACATGAGAGATTTGATGAACAGGGACCACCTCTATATACACGTATAGAAATATTATTAGAGGTTCCCTCTAAAGATGCCTTGAATAACGTTGTAGATGAATTAAATAAATATGGATATAAATTCAACTCTAGTAATAATTAAATGTAATAAAATATTTTTATTGATTTATATCAGTGCGAGAGCTCTTCATCATATCATTATTCAGATGGTTTGCATACTCATCATGGATTTGTTTGTATTCAATAAAGGTATTTAATGTTTTACCAATGATATAACATATCTTGCAAGTTTTTTAGCAGGATTTATACCCGATGCTCTTTGTATTCCTCTCCATTGAGGAGAGGCGTTTACCTCAAATACAACATAACCGTTTTTTGTTTCAGCAATATCTATCCCTGCATAGTGAAGATTCAATATCTTTAAAATTTTAAAGCTAAGTGTTTCAAGCTCTTTATCTATCTTCTCTATAATATCGGCATGTGCTCCTTGTGCAATATTTGTCTTCCAATTTTCAATGTTTTGTTGAATACGATAATACGCCACAACTATTTCGTCACCTATTATAAGCACTCTAATATCTCTACCAGGCTTCTCTATATATTCTTGAATGTATATAGGTTGATGCAGTTGTGATAATGTTCTTGCTATATTATATACAATATCAGGATCTTCAGCTTTGATTATTCCAAAACCCATACTGCCTATTAATGGCTTTACAACAACCTTTCCCCAAATTTCAGCAAGTTTTGTTGCAGAATAGAAATCTTCCACAATAGCTGTTTTAGGTGTAGGTATGCCTGCTTTTGATAATAAAAGAAGGCTGAGATATTTATCTCGTGCAACTATATAAGAATTAATTGGGTTTATAACAGGTATACCTGTTTCTTCTATATGTCTAAAGATATCTACTCTTCTGAGAAAAACCTCTATAGTTGTTGTTGCACCTAAATCTCTCAAGATGATAGCGTCAGACTCAAAAGGTTTTAATGTATTTGTATATGCTATATAGAAGTTATTACCACCTATAATAGATGTAATATTAGAAGGTCTTAAATACATTGCTGTAGCTCCAAACCCTTCAAGTGCTAACATTATTTGTCTCACACTCCAAGGCGGTACTGGTTTATCAGCAACAACAGCTATTTTCATAGCTTTCCACCATATAATGAATAATTACAGGTACAGTAGAATTGTAAAACTATTTATAAAGTTTTACATTTTTAAGAATCTTATAATTCTTAGGTTAAGAGCAAAATTTATTCTTTTAATATGATGAAGACGCTAAGAACAAAGCAATTTTTGAGTCATAAAAACTAGATGAAGTTTAGGCTTTTAATAATCTTAATTGTTTTGAACTTTATTGAAAATTGAGATAAAAATGAAGATATCAGACCATTGTTTAGTCTTGATAAGTGATTAAAAATAGCATTTATCACTTGCCAATACTTATAGATAGTTATAAATATTTGCAGTTGCTTATCGAGTGACTCATCATGCTTTCCTAAGCTCACTCACTACAGTAACTGTCTCACAACACTAAAAAGCATTTAGAAATATTCACAAACTACTTCAAGTCTGCAACAACCTCTTATATTAGAAAAACTAAATATTATAAATATTTCATTAGAATCCAATATAATTAAATAGCTTAGTTAAAATGATATATAAGATTGCCATGAACATAGTTAATGATGTAGAGATAGAGATAGCATCTAAAGCTTTTGCTCCGCCTATAACAAGGGTTTTCTTTAGATATTTTAATTTATAATACATAAATAAATAAGGTAAAATATCAGAACCTATTATTATGCCCATAGCTGTTACCAGAGGAAGTATATAAAAGTAACATTCATATGATTGAAATATACTTAAAGATATTAAGAATAAGGATATTGAATATCTAATTACATTAACAATAATGGATTTACTCGATAATATTGTGTTCACAGAGGCTGTTGTTATTGAAAGAGATAAGAAGACTAAAAAAATATCAAAATTGATTTTACCATTAAGAGCTGTAAATATTGAAGCTATGAGTGGTAATAAGCATCCACAAACATCTATTGCAATCGAATTTAAATGTTTTAAACATATAATGCGGCAGATGAACCTTTGATTTATCAAAAAGTATATAAACATCAGTGATAACACTAAGATTTTAAAATTCAATCCTATCAATATAACGTTATAAAATAAAAACACTATTATGAAAAATGCATATAACATTTTATGATATAGCTGAGCTGAAACCATAACTTACTACCTTTTCAGTAAAATCATGATATTAATAAGATATGTTAATAATTATAATCATTAAGGCTTTTAGAATAATTGTAGCACTTATAAAAACTTATCTTGGTTCTGGGCATTAGTATATAAAGGTGTAATATGTTGGAGTTTAATGTAACTAAAGCTTTATTCTATGCATGTGATAGTTATCCTAAGATAGCGGCTCCACATAGATTTAGTCCACATAATGACTTTGAAATTTGCATCCTTACAACATTCTCTTCAATAGCTGAGGTTTATCTAAATGTTAAGAAATATATTGAGGAATTGAAAAAAGGTTTAAGAGTAATCACTGATATTAATATAGGTGAAACACTAGCTCAAGGTTTGATGTCCAGTCTTAAAAACGTTGGTTCTAATGCTATAGTTGAATTAAGCATAGCATCGATACTTTCTCTTTATTTAAACTATATGATGCGGATAATGCAGTTTGAATTCCATGATTCTATTAGACATCTCTATAGAGCCATGTCACTAAATAATATTGAAGAGACTCTAACGTTCTTTAAAACATTGAAAAATTTTGGAGGAGAAATAGCAATACTTCTTGACAAGGCGGAGATAACAGAAAGGAAGATAGTTTTAGAAAATGCAAGACTTATTGATGTTTTTCAAAACCTTTCTAGAATTTCATTGAGATTTGAAGCATTTACAAATTTACAGAAAGTTCTTAATGTATTGAATATTGTTGAAGATATTGCTAGAAATTTAAATGATATCAATTCAATATTATCTAGACTTTCATTGATACTATGTAATGAAAGGTTTACAAAATTAGATCCTAAGTCTATAGCCGAGATATTGAAGATAGATATGGAGTATAGAAGAAAAAATAAAAATATGTTGCATATCATGCCATATATAGTGTTTGCATCATTATATATCGTTGTGGTAAAAGGTTATTAGCATGTTTATGGAATTACTTAGAGTTAAATTGTGGTTATAATGTATGGATGTTTATAATTGTTAACCCTTTTCTGGCAACAAGAGAAACATTATAAACATCAACACTATTTACATTGGCATATAACTTGGAAGCGTTGTGGGCATGACCATGCAAGGCAATTCTAGGACGCATTTCAGTTGGAAGTTTTTCAATTATAGGGTATCCTAGATAGTTATATATTGCAGGATTTTCACCATATAATGTTAAATAAGTAGGAGCGTAATGTGTTACTAAAATTGTTAAATACTGTTTGTTGCATTCTTTGATACTATTTTTTATTTTATTTAATCGAGTTTCATATATATGTTCTATATTGGGTATATTGCGACGTTGCCAAGAGGTAGGTTTTCTAAGCACACCCCTACTCCCAACGATACAAATATTTTTGTTTTTAATGCTCAAAGTAACATAATTATCATCAAGCCATATTATCTCTGGATACATGCTTCTAAATTTCTCTTCAAGACCCATATATTCTTCATTTCCAAATACAGACACTATCGGTATTCTAAGACCCATTTTTTCGATAAGTCTATTTAATGTATTAATAACAGGTCTTACCATAGTCACATCACCACCATCAACTATATCACCTGCTAAGATTATTACATCAGCTTCTCTATTTAGTAGACCATTAATAGATGCATTAAAAAGAGGTAGATAATGTGGACTATGGATATCCGCTACAGCAATAATTGTGATTTTCATTATATTACCTCTTTACTGTTGTTAACGTTATAGGCTAATATTAAGAATAAAATGTTTAATAAATGCTTATAAGCATACACAACCTTTCAAAAATCTATAGCAATAAAATCAATATGTTTATTAGGGGTTAAAATAATGTTGAAACCTAGAGGGTGCAACTCATCAGGTCATAAAGGATGGTATGAGGTTAAGTGCAGAATTTGTGCTAAGAAGATATACCTAGGAGATGATATCGTATATTATTGTCCCAAATGTGCTCAAAAATATGATGCATATTTCTGTCTAGCTGATGCAAAAAGAGTTTATATGCGTTGTCCATATTGTGAAGGAGAATTACAGCTATTTATCCAAACAACATAGATATAGCTGTAGAGATTTATGAGTATTGTAAAGGAATATTACCTCAATGAATTCAAGAAAGTTACTATAGTTAAAACAAAAGATGATGATATAATAATTCTAGCAGATTTATATCCATGTAGCACAGAAATAGAGATCCATTCTAGCTCTATCTACGTAGTGAATATGGATAATATTGAAATATTAATAATGCCATTAAAGTTAGAGGATACACAATATTTTAATAAAGCTGAGGTTGAAATTTTATGCAATAACTCAAAGAAGAACTGTCAATATATAGGTTTAAGGCTATATACATCGTCTCAGATTCTAAATATATCTGAGCATGAATTGTTTAATCTCTTAAATAAGATAATAAGCAGTTTTGAAAAATGCTTAAAATAGCTAAAGTCATTTTGATTTGTCTTACTGCTTAAATTCAAAGTCATATATTTAGATTGATATAGACGGTGTAGAGTTGGTATGAGGCAGGAGATAGCTTTTAAAAAAATGATTGAATATGCCGCGAGAAAAGCGTCTTCATTATCACAGCGATATAATATGGAGGATCTTGTTGCACCATCTATAGCATTCATCGTTGATAGATCTATGGAAAAAATTGCATTATCCCTTGTAAGGAAAAATGGTGGATTATGGTGTAACCTCTGTGGTAAAGGTCCCTTTACTAAGCGAGGGTTATATCTTCATCTTATAAGAGTTCATATAAAGGATATAGAGTTTATGGTTAGGGAAGAAGTAAAAAGAGTTTTAGAGGAGATTAAAAAGGATAGACAATAAAGAACTAGAATTGATCTTAGCTATATTATTTGTATTGTAATCAGCACTATAGTGAATATCATTACTTTTATTAAAACAGCTATTAACTTTCTGTAAATCATATTCATTCATATAATTCATAGCATTTAACATTAAAGTTTAAAGATGGTTTTGAATTGTTAATATAATATATGAGTATAAATATTATCCATTAAGATAGTATATAACAATTATTTTAAAATATTTATAAAACTAAATAAAGAATGCCCGTGTATTTAAAGCTATTCACAAATATCTACAACTTGTATAGAGTCCACTGCACTTAACTTAAAGTAAAATGGGATGTGCGGAATGGAGGAAAATGTAATAGTAGTATCTGATATTGACGGTACATTAACACCAATAAAGAGTTCATGGTTATTTATTCATATAATATTGAACAGTGTTTATAGAATAAAAAACTATATAAAGCTTTACCTCGATGATGTTATTACTTATGATGAATGGGTTGCTTTAGAATTAGGTTTATGGAAAGGAATACCATTAAATATTATTGAGGAAATTATTGAAAAGATTCCATGGAGAAGTGGTATAGAGAGTATAGTTGATTTGGTAGAAAAGTATCGAAATAAAGTAATGTTTATAGCAATATCTGGGGGGTTGGATTATTTAGGAAAAAGAACAATTAAGGAACTAAAATTTAACACATATCTAGCTGTAAAACTGCATACTAATAATGGTATAGTAACAGGGCTAGCTCTTAGTTACCCAGACTATAGAGACAAGGGAGAAATACTATTAGAATTTCTAAATACTAACAGTATAGATCTAAGAGAAACAAAAGTCATATGCATAGGAGATAATATTAATGATATTAATCTGTTTAAAGTATGTAATACAGCAATAGCATTTTGTGCTAATAAAAGCTTAGAGAAATATGCAGATATTGTGATAAGATCATGCAATATTAGGGTTCTTGCAACATTATTGAACAAAATATTAAATAATATATTGTATGTTAAAAATCATGTAAAATGCGAAACGATAACTAAAACTAGTGCAAAATAATTCAAGAAATACTTAGAACTATACACTTTTAAGGCAGTAACATGAATTATGTAGAGGTAACTAGGATGAAAAGCCATAGATAAGCAAATGGTTAAGAATCCAATACATGAAAGATTGGCAATAACAATCTATCTAGAAACCAAGAGCAAAGTCATAAGCCTTTATAAAGGCTATTCTCCATATCTTGATTATATATATTAATCTAATTTGTGTTGTAGTATGATGAAAGAAGCTGCAGAGATAAACAAGGTACAGACCTTAATATCTATATTGTTATTGATGCTTATAACATTTTCAATTACATTTAATTTATTAGTGTTGTTGCAAGCTCAAGGAAGTAGTTCAATTTATTTAACACAAGATTCTATCACATGGGTCTATCTAGGTCCTATAAATGTATCATATTATGTTAATGGAATTGAAATAATATTGAAACCTATGGATGGCATAGTAAACTATTCTCTTAATCTAACATTAAGAATACCATTAAACATTAATATAAAGTTATCAGTTGATATAGTTGGTGGTGAAAGAATATACTATCAAATTAATAATGTATTGTTGATTAATGATAAGTCGTTTGAGAACAGTAAATTAAATGAAAGTATAGAAGGAAATATCAATATTGATCAAAATGATATAATACTACAATGGTATAAACATGAAATAAAGATACCTTTAAAGTCCAATTCATCATATGTTATTATACCATTACGAAAAGAGTTAGAAAATATTATCTTAAATACTCGATATTCATATATTAAAAAGATAGATGGTTTCTATACATCAGAACAAGTAAAAGATATTCAAAAAGCTTCATTTTATCTTTATGATGTTTACATCAATAAGTCAAATTACTTTAATTTAATAGCTAAAAATGATGATAATTTATGTAAAGTTCTTGATAAACTACCAATGAGAACAAATATTGATCTAACTATAAACTCATTTACAGAGAGAACTAATGTAAGGTTAAATATTCAAGGGATTGATTTAGAAGATCCTATAAAAGCATATCAAGGTTATTTATGTATCTTGCCATTATTAATAGAATTGCAAAAAATTTTAGTAAATACTAATATCAGCTATATACATACAATAGATCTTTTAGACATATCTACAAGTCTTTTCTATACAATTAATCAAAGATTTATAATTAACACATTAAATATGTATGCCTATATATCTAATTTTATTGCTAAAGAATATATTGATCTAATTGATTCACAAATACTATTCAATTACAGACTTAGAGATAATCAAAGTTTAATACTAACTATTTCTAATACCAAAATATATAATTATAATATCACAGAAATAAAGATGTTGTTGAAAAACTTAATTAATATTATAACACAAAGTATAGAGATACACTTATACAACAACATTAATACCATCATTGATGAAAGCTTTATAGAGATTAGCAACGGATATATTACTACATCTTCCACACCAATGAATATTGAGTACAATTTACAAACTATATTGGTATTTATTATTATAGCTATATCTATTCAAACAGGGATAATAATATATATGATGTTAAAGATAATTTCAATGAAACACACTAAATAATGCAATCTTCTAATTAGTATATACCCATAAACATCATTGCTTGATATCTGATACCATTAAAGAATAATGTCTTTACATTTCGTTCTATTAATGTCTTATCAATTTTATCCGCAGTTAGAGATTTAGGATCATAAATTTTAGAACCTATGATAAAATTACATGCATATCCAAAAGATGGTATCCATACTTGATATTCTAAAACATGTGTAAAAACATCTCTTATAGCATTTCTTACTTCATTATAAGTATCTCTAAAGAAGAAACTAGAACCTGCTTGAGTTACCATTACCCCATCGTCACTTAGTATAGAATATATTTTTTTATAGAATTGAACTGTGTATAGATCACGAGCAATAGCACTTGAATAAGGATCCGTTAAATCGAGTATAACAACATCGAATTTTTCTTTTGTTTCTTCAATATATTTCTTTCCATCAGTTATCAATATCTTAGCTTTTGGGTTATCAAAGGCATTTCTATGCATCATAGGTAAATATTCTTTTGAAAGCTTTACAACATCCTCATCTATATCAACCATAATTGCACTTTTTACAGTGTTATGTTTTAGCACCTCTCTTAATGTAGCACCCTCACCACCACCTATAATGAGAACTTTACTTGGTTGTGGATGTAAAGTCATTGCTGGATGAACTAGAGATTCATGATATATAAATTCATCTGATTCGCTACTTTGTATATACCCATCTAAGATTAAACACCGTCCAAAATCTTCAAGGTCAGCTACAATTATTTCCTGATAGTGGGATTTTTTTATAATATGGATCTGTTTAATCTTTGTAAGCATTAAACTATTTTTACCTACACCTTGTATAACAACAACATATCCTAGCATAATGCCTACACCATCTGTATTTAATAATGTATAAATTTGAAGTTTCAGAATTTAAATTTATTAACCAATATATAAAGGAAAATATTAAGAATGATGTACACGCTAAACTCTGAAATATGATGAGGGGCCAAAGCGCTGATTTTGAATAATGTTAATGAAGCTAATTAAGACTCGATATCGATAGCCATAAACTCTTTAATTAAAATATTTACCTATATTATTATACTTAAATGGTTGTCTCATTATTATTGCAATAATGTTTAAAACTTAATGACCCACACTACTTAAAGCATTCACAATATATAAAAATTATTGGTGGCATATAGTGACAACAGAATTGCTTAATAAGGTTATAAAAAGCTCTGTGATATTGAAAAGAAAAAGCGAAGCGAAGAGCTCTACAGAGGAAAAAATTAAGAAGATAGAGGATGATGTTATATCAATAGCTAATATTTTAACAAACATGGTATTAATAGGTAAGGAAAAGAGAAAGAAGTGTCTATTCTATAATAATGATGAAGGTATATGTGAATATTTAAAACTTGATATTAATGTCCCTACTTTGAATTCAATTAAGAAGCAAGATGGATATTATATAAATGTATATTTACATCCAGAAGTCTGTAGCACATGTCCACATTGGAGAGAGGGAATAAATAGAAAACACTAGTGAATGATAATATTTTAGATGTAATTTTCTTCTAGAAAGCACAAATCACAGTATGAATAATTATAATACTTTCCTCTCTTTCTTCATATATGCAAGACACAATAAACAGTACTAGGATCATAAAAACATCTATGTCGTGTAGCAATAACCATTGTTAATGTATGGAACTTCTATGATAGAAACCAGATACAAATATCATGATTATTAAGCTTTATTATTATTGTTATTAAACTTCTACTATTACTTTAAAGTTAGTGCAAATAGTTATCAACATCAATGAATATTTGTATTTTAATGTTTTACACCTTCCTTAATTTGCTTAGCCTATATATTTATAAAAGTTTTGATGTAAAAGTATAGAGTGGCAATCAACTCGACTAAATAATTTTTATTTCTAAAGTCAATTTTTAACTATTTTCTTGTATAATATTTGATTTTTGTAGTATGAAATCAAATCACTGTAACTGAAACAATGTACACCATCATAACATGGTTTAATGATATTAATTTTATCATCAGTTACTAACCCAACAACAATTTCTTTGATACCACCACATTGGAACATATATAAGCATGTTACGAAGGTTACATATCTAAGTATTTTTATAACATTATACATCTTAATGCTTTTTGCATTAACGCATATTATGGATATAGACATCACTAAGTTCTATGTCTTAGATTTATAACTCGTGATTAAGTTTATTAATTTTGAGGAGTGTTATAAATGTGTTGAGATTGTGATGAGCTATGCTAATTGTAGCATTAGATCCACCTCCTACCATTGATGTATATAATTGGATGTTAGACAGAGTTACAGGTTTGGCAGATCTTGTTCAAGGGTTCAAAGTAGGTTTGCCAGCTATTATAAGATTAGGTGTAAATGAAATAAATAAAGTATTTAAAAATTACAATGGTCTTTTAATTGCTGATTTAAAGTTAGCTGATATAGGAGATGTTATGGCTTTAACTACGGAAATATTATATGAATATGGATTTAATGCTGTTATAGCACATAGTTTTATAGGTTTTTCGCAGGCACTTGAAACGCTTTCCATAAAGTGTAAAGAACTTAATATGAAATTAATAACAGTTGTTTCAATGACTCATCAAGGCTCTATGGAGTTTATTGATAAACATGTTGATGAATTTTTAAATATCTCTAAAGTTATTGGGAGTTGGGGGATAGTAGCTCCTGCAACTCGTATAGATCTCTTAAGATATATCAGAGAACAACGAAAAGAAGTTAAAATATTATCTCCAGGAATAGGAGTACAAGGAGCGGAACCAGGAATAGCTTTATGCAATGGTGCTGATTATGAAATTGTGGGAAGACTTATTACATACTCCCAGGATTTTAGAAAATCAGCTTTAAAGGTTTTAGAAATGCAGAAGAAAAAGGTGGTCGAATGTCAAATATAGCCATAGAGCTTTTAAATAAAGGCATGATAAAAATAGGAAAATTTAAGCTTTCATCAGGTTTAGAAAGTCCATTCTATATCGATTTAAGGATCTTATATAGTTACCCAGATTTAACTGAAGCTATTATAAATGAGATACTACAAAGGTATGACATATTGAGATATGATTGTATTGTAGGTATAGCTACAGCAGGTATAGCATTTGCATCTTTCTTAGCATGTAAAGTTCGTAAACCAATGTCATATGTTAGAATCGAGCGAAAAGAACATGGAACTAAAGTTTTAGTTGAGGGAGTTGTGTATAACAAAACATGTATAATTGTTGATGATGTTGCTACAACAGGAAGCTCTATAGAATATGCATATAGATCAATAAAAGAGGAAGGAGGGCATCCTCTAGCAGCTTTAGTTATTGTGGATAGAGAACAAGGAGCTAGACAAAGAATTGAGAAATTAGGACTGAAATTCTATAGACTTTATACTGCCCAGGAAATCTTTAATGAACTATATAAAAATGGATTGATAGATTCTGAAAGCTTTAAAAATATCATGCAATATCTAAAATCCTTCTATAACCAAGTATAAATTATAAATGCTTTTATACTTTGTTTGTTTTAATTTTGATATGGGGCTCTATGAAAGAGAGATTTTATAAAAGAGATGTCATATCCATACTAGAATTCAACCGTGAGGATTTAGAGTATCTTTTTGATGTTTGTGATAAAGCTTTACGTTATATTGATAAAAAATTATATTTACTCAAGGATAAAGTTATTTCACTAGCTTTCTTTGAACCATCTACTAGAACTAGGTTCAGCTTTGAAGTTGCTGCCAAGAAACTAGGTGCTGATGTGATATCATTTACAAGTGAAGAAGCTTCAAGTATATCTAAAGGTGAAAACTTAGCAGATACCATAAGGATGCTTGACAGCTATTCCGATTTAATAGTTATTAGACATAGACTTGAAGGGGTAGCAAAATATGCAGCTGAAATAGCTGAGAAACCTGTAATAAATGCTGGTGATGGAAAACAGCACCACCCAACCCAAGCCATGATAGATCTTTATACTGTAAGAAAGTTATTTGATACAATTGATGGTTTAGTATATGGAGTTTTAGGAGACCTTAAATATGGAAGAGCTGCAACATCGTTTATCTATGGACTTTCACAATTTAAGCCAAGGAAAATATACTTAATAGCACCAGAGGCTCTAAAAGCTAGGGAGGAGGTATTAGAGATGCTTAAAAATAAGGGAATAATTTATGAAGAAAGAAATAATGTTGAGGATGTTATAGATGCAATTGATGTGCTTTATGTTACAAGAATTCAAAGGGAAAGGTTCCCAGATCCTATGGAATACGAAAAGGTTAAGGGATCTTATAGAGTTACCTATGAATTATTAAAACGAGGTAAAAAAGAATTAAAAGTTTTACATCCCTTACCTAAGGTTGATGAAATTGAATACAGTGTGGATATATCAAGCTATGCAGCTTATTATATTCAAGCAAAATATGGAGTGCCTATAAGGATGTCTCTACTTGCACTTATTTTTGGTGCTGAGCTTGAGTGAGGAAAGTACATTAGTAGTTTCAAAAATTAAGAATGGAACTGTTATAGATCATATACCAGCTGGAAAAGCTTTAGATATATTAGCAGTTCTTGGTATTAATGGAAAGGAAGGATATAGAATAGCTATATTAATGAATGTTGAGAGTAAGAAGCTAGGAAAAAAGGATATAATAAAAATTGAAGATAGGATGCTTTCGGTTGATGAATTAAATATAATTTCATTGGTTGCTCCTAGAGCAACAATAAACATAGTAGAAGATTTTTCAGTAACTGCTAAACATAGAGTTGAAGTGCCTAACTATATTGAAGGTGTGCTACGATGTCCAAACCCAACATGTGTAACAAATAAACGAGCTGAACCTATAAGAACAAGGTTTAGAACGATATCTAAAGATCCAATAAAACTTCAATGCGAATATTGTGGAACTGTAGTGATATGGGATGAAATCCCCAAGCTTATAGCTAGGAAAAGATGAGATAATATGGCAATCATAGATAACCATATTATAAAGGCAATTAAGGTTCTTTTTAATGTAAAGCTAGCTAAAGATACCTATATGCTTGAAGGTATGTTTCTTTCTAATACATATGAAAAACCAAATCCATTTAGCTTCTTTATGGTTTGGGTTCCAAGAGTAGATGAAATACCTCTAAGTATTGCTGACTTTGATGAAGGAAAAATAAGATTTTTATATAAAATTAAAGGTGAAGGAACCAAGGCCCTTTCAGATCATAAAGGGTCTATAATAGGTGTAAGAGGACCTTTTGGTAAAGGGATTAAAATTAAACCTGCTATAGGTAGCAGATGGCTTGTTATAGCAGGCGGCATTGGAATAGCACCTATACCGTATCTTGTTAAAACTTGGAAGATATATGAAGTACAATTTGATATACTATGGGGTGTGAAGACAGTAGAAGAAATTTTTGATATCAAAACCTTTTTCCCATACATGGAAAGAAGTAGAATAATTATAACTACTGAAGATTGTCATTACAAGAATGGATATTGTGGTCTTGTAACAGATGCTCTTAAACATATGAATGCAAAGGATTATGATGGCATTATTGCAGTCGGTCCAAATAACATGCTTAAGACAGTGTGTTTAGACCTTTATGAAATGAATCCTTATATATCTTTAGAAACTATAGTAAAATGTGGTATAGGTATTTGTGGTTCATGTTACATTAAATCATCTGATAAGCTTCTATGCATTGATGGACCAGTATTTAGATGTTCTGAGGTGATAGAGTATCTTAGGTCAAATAACCTTAATAGTTAATGCCTTTATAAATAATGGTCTTAAAGAAGTTACCTTAGTTATAGAAAATGGTATTGTTATTAAAAGGATTCTTGGTGAACATAGAGAAACATGCAAAGAGGTTAATTGTATAGATTTAAGGAAATATGGCATTACCCTACCAGGTTTCATAGATATTCACACTCATTTGAGGGGACTTAGATTAGAGTATAAGGAAGATGAGAGAAGCGGGACTATGGCTGCAGCAAAAGGAGGATTTACAGCCATCATAGATATGCCAAATACCATACCGGAGATTAATAATGTTAGTGCTCTTAAACTTAAATTAGAGAGACTTGCTTTGAATTCCTATGTCAATTATGGTATCTATGTATCTCCTTCTAATGAATTCAATGGACTAAATAACATGCTTAAATATGATGGTGTTGTTGGTGTTAAGATATTTCCTAAAGACTTAAAATATTTACAGAGGGCATTGGATGTGATTAGAAGAATAAATTCTAATAAAATTATAATTATACATGCTGAGCATCCGGCTGGAATAGATGAATGTGATGCTGGAAGTAGATGGCGTTGTCGTCCAATAGAATCAGAGATAATGTTTTTGAATTACATGGAGAAATATGTTATGGAAAAGGATAGAATTCATATAACACATGTTACAAATCCTCTTACACTAACCTATGCGAAAAGACTTCATTTTACAATAGATACATGTCCACATTATCTTTATTTAAATGCCTTAGATGAATATAAATATGGTTGTATAGCTAAAGTCAATCCTCCATTAAGAACCGAAACCACGAGAAGAATGTTAATTAATATGCTTCAACATTTCGATGCTATTTCTACAGATCATGCTCCACATCATATTAATGAAAAAATGGATCTATTTGAAAATTGTCCTTCAGGCATAGCCTCAATCGATTTTGCAGCATCACTTATACTAAATCTTATTCATTTAAATATAATTGATTTGAATGATGTAATTAGGCTTTTATCGTTGGGTCCTGCAAAGATTATAGGTTTGACTCATAAATGGGGATGTTTTGAAAAAGGATGCATAGCTAATTATACTATAGTTGATCCATATAAAGAGGTTTTAATTAAGTCTTCAGAAACTTTTTCAAAGGCTAAGTATTCACCATATGAGGGTATGAAAATTAGAGGAGTAGTCACAGGTACAATTATTGGTGGATCCATAGTTTATCTAGATGGTGAGATAATTGAAAAACCTAATGCAATGCCTCTAACAAAATTCATCGGTGGTTAAAAATATGAATCTAGAAACAAGCATTGTTGGAATAAAGTTGAAACATCCATTAATGAATGCTAGTGGAGTTCTTGGATATGCACGTGAACATGTTCTAAGACTTATTAAATATGGATTATCAGCAATAGTTACTAAGACTATTACTCCAAAGAGTAGAAAAGGTTTTGATCCACCAATAATAATAGATTTGCCTAATGGTGGGTTGCTTAATGCTGTAGGTTTAGAAAATCCTGGTAAAGAAATAATAATAGAGCTTGTAGATGAGGCCAAAAAACATTCTGTGCCGATAATAGTAAGTATAGGTGGCATAAATGAGCAAGAATTTATAGAGGTAGCATCTATAGCCAATGATGTAGGAGCCGATGCTATAGAGCTTAATCTTAGCTGCCCACATACGAGAGGTTATGGTATTGAAATAGGTTCCGATCCTGATAGTGTGTATAATGTTGTGAAATCCACAGCTTCTGTTGTGTCAATACCTATAATTGCAAAACTTGGTTTATCGGATAGAATTATAGATGTTGCGGGTAAAGCATTAGAAGCAGGGGCTAAAGCTTTAACATTAATAAACACAATTAAGGCTATTTATATAGATGTTTACACACTTAAACCAGTATTAACAAACATATTCGGGGGTTTATCTGGCCCGCCAATACACCCAATAGCTGTTAGAGTTATTTATGAAATCTATAAAGAATTCCAACCAGAAATAATAGGATGTGGAGGTATAACAAATTGGTTAGATGCAGCTGAAATGATCATAGCAGGTGCAAGAGCACTACAAATAGGTACAGCACTTAGAAATAATCCTCAAGATACTGTTAACAATATATTGCAAGGTTTAAAGGAATGGTTAATAATGCACGGATTTAAAAATATCTATGAGGTTGTAGGAATAAGTGTTAGATGAATAGAAGATGTCAAGGATAGTAGCATTAACTTGTAGAAGTGAATACAGATATGTTTTGGATATATTAAAGAGGATGATTAAAGATGTTAAAATTATAGAAAATACTAATACCTTAGATGATATGCAGGATATAGAGTTGCTTCTTAATTTTGATTGTAAGTTAAACTATGAAAAACTATTCGAGCTAAATACTAATTTAAAAATAATAAATATTTGTTCTATTATTGACAAAAATACTATCGAAAAGAATCTTATTAGCAGTTCTATCCTAGTATATGTACAGCCCATTGTTGGGACTATCAGAGTGATTAAAAGCAGAGTCAAATCTTTATTTGATACAATCAATGCTATAAAGATAATGGTAAAATGTGATGTTTTAGATAATAATACACTTTTATGTGGAGATAATTCAATGAATAAAAATTTAAGTAGTATCAAAAATATTTTAAAGGATTTAGATACTAATAAAATAGATATATCTTGTATAAATGGCAATGGTATTATTAAAATAATGGCTGAAGGTATACAATTTAATAAAAAGAAAAAGATCTCTTATAATATTATCTATAAAAATGATATAAATCACTTTATAGCTATAGAGATATATTCTTATATTAAATTGATTATTGATAGAGTTGTAAGTAATGGTATTTTAATGCCGGAAGATATAGGCAGAGATGAAGGGACGTTTGCTTATTATATTAGTAACCTTATTGCTAATCAGCTAAAAATACGAATTATCTATAAAGAGAAGAGGTAATCTTAAATATATATAGACAGATATCGTTAAACAAATACGGTTTCATTTATGTTTAGGATACAGATTTCTGAAGATCTTTACAATACCTTTCTACATGTAATTTATTCTAATAAAACAAATATAATGTTAGTTAATAATATATTTATATTCAGTATAATTGTAACTATAAATATCTAATTTTGATTTACCATTAATTAAAATAATTCGAAACTTAATGGACAACTCACTAGTTTTATGTGATTTATGTGAATTGGGTTAATAAAACATTTTAAAATGATGTTAAATTTATAAAAGTCTTAGATGTCGGAATGATGATAGGAATAGGTAACTAAAATGGTTTTTATTAGAAGAAAGTATAAAAGCTATTTATATGTTGCATCAATTATATGTATTTTTACTATAGTCTACATCAATTATGTAATTTTATTGAACAATTCAACTGTTATAAG
>Ga0185307_1000062_pt1 | contig 73622 bp, 66 predicted proteins | sample LHCtaG_FD_128010 | JGI IMG/M metagenome (GOLD analysis project Ga0185307, IMG submission 128010) | Hot spring microbial communities from Little Hot Creek, USA to study Microbial Dark Matter (Phase II) - LHC4sed_matched (SPADES... | ecosystem: Environmental > Aquatic > Thermal springs > Hot... | reverse complement strand
CAGATAGCATCACGTACATATGACAGTATTGGAAGAGAAGGCAAGTTTTGACCTCTTTCAAAAATGGAAGTGGACCGGGCGGGATTTGAACCCGCGACCACCCGGGTGCGAGCCAGGTATTCATACCAGGCTGAACTACCGGCCCACAAAATTCAGTTAACTAAACGGTTGATAAAAACCTTTACGTTCTCTTAAAATGTTCCCATCCTTTAGCTTCGACCTTTACACCTTCGACTGTATAGACTCCATCGCCTTCCTCTACGATGCCTATCCTGTAAAGCGAACCGCCTACGCTTCTTACAGCTCTTAGAGCTTCGGTCCACATATCAGGTTTGATCGCGAGTAGTAGCTCGTACTCTTCACCACCTTCATACAAGATGAGGTGTTCTACATTCAACCTATACATTTCCGCAAACGCTTCGGCTTCAGGAGCTACTGGAAAAGACTCCACTAATATTTTTACACCATTAATTTCAGCGAGTTGGTTTAAACTGAGGGCTAAACCGTCGCTTATATCCATAGAGGCTGTTACAGCTCCGGAGCCAGCTAAGGCTAAACCTTCTCTAAGTCTTGCACCCGGTCTATAAACCGACTCAACGGCCTTAGTTTTTATACTCTCTGGAGCTTCAAACCCTTCTAGAAGTATTTTAAAGCCTACGGAAGTAAGACCTAGAACTCCTGTCGTAGCAATTATATCACCTGGCTTAGCTCCACTCCTAGAGAGGAGTTTTCCTCGATGCGTCATACCGATTATAAACCCAGCTAGAGCTACTTCATTACTCACGCTTAAATCTCCGCCAAGTATATGGGTTTCATATTCGTCGGCACCATCTCCAATACCTTTAACCAATTCGTTGAACGATTCAAGGGGGAAGTTCGATGGTAAACCTATGCTGAATAGGATTCCTAGCGGTCTAGCTCCTTTAGCTGCTATATCTGAGATATTAGCTACAACAGCCTTCCTACCGGCTAAATACCAATTCATACCTGGCAGTAGATCCGACCTTTCAACCCACATATCAGTGTGGGCAACTAAAACAAGCCCCTCACCTACTTCTTTAGCGACAGCATCATCCAAGCCTGCACCTAGAAGCTCTTCAGGGTCTACTTTGACGATTTTCCATATATGCTTAATGAGAGCTCTTTCACCTAAATCAGATATTTTCAAAGACATTTTAATCTCCCAACCCTACTTCAACACACGATTCATGAAAAATTCTACGAAAGCCTCGTTTTTCACGTCAACGCATACATTCGCATTAGGCTTTCCTTCAACCGGAACCGTAAACCCACGCGTATACTCGCCTCGGACTTCTACACGTATACGCATAGGTCTAACTGCGACGAAACTTTGCGTAAAACTCGTAGCTACAGCTAAAGGATCGTGAAGAATCGGGTTGGTGGATTTCGTGTGGCTCATCCAAGCATCCATCATCTTCGATACAAACCGTACTTCGGGAAGCACTGATGACTTGAACATCTTAACATACTCGTTATTCATTACGCATTTAAGCGTCACATCTAATCCAACCATTGTTAAAGGAATACCGGATTCAAATACTATTCTAGCCGCTTCAGGATCTCTACTAATATTATACTCAGCTATCTGCTTAGAGAAACATCCACCCATCATAACGAGCTTAGCCTTATCAGCTATCCACGGATTTAAGGCTAAAGTTAACGCTATGTTAGTCAATGGACCTATACTTATGATCACCGTTTCTTCAGCAGATTCTTCTATAAGTGAAGCTATGAAGTCTGCTATACTCCTCCTATCGTTTTGCCACCTATCTAAAAGCTTCCCCTCCCAACCTTCAAGCGTTGCAGCTTGATTAGGCTTTTCAATTGATCTGTCTTCGAGTAGAGGCTTAGAGACGCCAGTTTTCACAGGGATGTCTCTTATACCCATCTCCTCCATTATTCTGAGAACCAACATAGCTCTCGTCTTCACATCTCCATAGACGGTTGAAACTGCTCTAACGTTAAGCTCTGAAGATTTTAAAGCGAGTAGGAGTGCTAAAGCATCGTCAATGTCGTCGCCTATATCTGTGTCTAAAATGACATTAACCATACTGCTTCAACATAATACACAGTGTAGAAGTACTAATATCTTTATCTGAAAGACTCAAACTTATGTTCAACGTTTCTAGATTCAACTCGCAGATATTACCGTAAACATTTCCTCTCGCAGATAGACGTCCAATTCTACGGAACAATATAGTTTAAAATTATGGAGGGCTTATGAAAAAGTAAAATTATAAAAAGACTCAAGTAGTATTGATGTATCTAATAGGGTTGGATGTCGGTACAACTGGATGCAAAGCTACGCTTTTTAGTGAGGATGGACGTTTAATCGCTCAGTCGTATAGAGAATATCCTCTTTATCATCCAAAACCAAGCTGGTCTGAAGAGGAGCCGGAGGACGTCTGGCGAGGGGTAGTTGAAACGATAAAAGAGGTTATAGTTAAAACTGGAGTTCAAGCTGAAGAAGTTAAGGCTTTAAGTGTTTCAGCTCAAGGAGAGGCTTTCATGCCTTTAGATAGAGAGTTAAATCCATTATATCGTTGCATAACGACTTGGGACGATAGAGCCGTTAAACAACATGACGATTTTATCAGGCTTATGGATAGAGCTGAATTGTTCAAGATAACAGGACATCCATCTTCACCCGTCTATACACTGTTCAAACTAATCTGGTTTAAACAGAATAAACCAGACATCTACGAGAAAACTTGGAAGTTTCTTCTATGGGAGGATTACATTAACATGATTCTCTGCGGAGTCCCAGCCATAGACTACTCACTGGCTTCTAGAACCATGCTTTTCGATATCAGAAAGCTTAACTGGAGCCATGAAATACTCGAGCTTTCAGGTTTAGACGTGGATAAGCTTCCAGAACCTTATCCATCAAGTATGGTAGTGGGAGAAGTCTCTCAAGAAGCTTCAAGAGAAACAGGCCTTGCCAGAGGCACCCTTGTCGTTACTGGTGGGCATGACCAAGCATGTGGAACATTAGGAGTAGGTGCCATAAATCCTGGAATCACGTACGTGGCCACTGGCACCGTTGAGAGTATAGTAGCACCCCTACATACACCTATGCTTCGACAGGAAATGATACCGATGGGGTTTGCAAGTTACTGCCACGTGGTTTCAAACCGTTATCTTATACTTGGAGCCAATCCATCTGCTGGAATACTTTTAAGATGGTTTAGAGATAAATTTGGAGAGAAATACATCGAAGAGTCTTCAAAGAAGGGGGTTAGTGTCTACGACCTTATGATGGAAGATGCATCTAAAGTTCCCGTGGGATCTCAGGGGCTTCTAATCGCTCCATACTTTATGGGCGCTGGAACGCCAAACTGGGATACCTATGCTAGAGGGTTGATCGTAGGCTTAACTGTAGCTCACGGTAAGCCTGAGATCATAAGGGCTATTGTTGAAGGAATAACATACGAGCTTAGACTCAACATTGAGATGTTGGAGAAGTTTAACGTTAAAATTGAAGAGATTAGAACTGTTGGTGGTGGGGCAAGGTCAAACTTTTGGCTTCAGCTTAAAGCAGATGTAACGGGGAAACGTGTTGTAGTACCTGAGATAACTGAAGCCTCATCAGCAGGAGCAGCTATGTTAGCCGGATTGGGAGCTAAAGTATATGGAAGCGTAGACGAAGCCGTATCTAAGTTTTACAGGGAATCTAAAACTTACCAGCCGAATTTAAAAGTTAAAGAAGTTTATGATAAGTTTTACAACGTGTACGTTAAACTATATCCTGAGGTAAAAAGTATATACAAGGAGGTCTTTCAAATACTAGAAGAATTAGGTGGACGATATTAGGGAAGCAACGATTCTAGGTAAAATCTCAAATGAGAAACCACGGGACAATCTACATTTATATTGACTTGTGAAGACTTAATTTAATGCTATGAAAATTCTACCTTTAAGTTCTGATTCCATGGGCGTTAGAAGTATGGCTACTTTCATAGAAACCAAGGATTTAAAGGTTTTAATAGATCCAAGTGTTGCTCTTGGACCTTACAGGTATGGGCTACCGCCGCATCCCATTGAGTGGAAGAAGCTTGAGGAGGATTGGAAGGTTATTGTTAACCATGCCATTAAGGCAGATGTTATAATAGTTACACATTACCACTACGACCACCATAATCCATGGGAAAATCTTGAAATTTACGAGGAGAAACTCCTAATCTTAAAAAATCCTAGAGATAACATAAACTATAGTCAAAGAGAGAGGGCACGGTTCTTCTTAAAGCAGATCGAGAAATTGCCAAAGAGGATAGAGATAGCTGAAGAGTTCAAGATGAGCATTGGGGAAACTACGCTTAAAGTCTCTAAACCCGTATTTCACGGTACGAACTCTAAACTCGGGTATGTGGTTGAGGTTTATGTACGTGAAGGTGATGAGAGCTTTTTATATTCGAGTGATGTTGAAGGGCCGAGTTTAAATGACCAAGTGGCGTTTATACTTGAAAATAAGCCTAAAGTTGTTATGATAGATGGATCTATGACGTATATGTTGGGTTATAGGTATTCTATAACCAGTTTAAAAGCATCCATAGCAAATCTTCGGCGGATTTTAGAGTCTGGTGTGGAACAAATGATTCTAGACCATCATCTACTGAGGGATCTAGCATGGAGAGAGAGGATATCTGAACTCCTAGTTGAAGCTGAGAATAGAAGGGTAAAGATTTTAACTTCAGCAGAGTACGCCGGAAAGGAGTTAAATATGCTTGAAGCTAGGAGGAAAGAACTTTATGAGCGGAATCCAGTAGACCGTTCCGAGCTGAAGAGGTGGATAGCTGAGGAATAGAGGTTCGTCAAATAACCTAGAATAAGTGTTTGAAGTCTCGTAGATGGGTGCAATTAACCTGAGAAGTTTATATTACTCCATATGTCAGTTATCTGGGAGGAAGATGCCAATAAAACTCGTAGTGAAGAATCCGGACAGATGCATAGACTGTGCTACATGCTTATTCTTATGCTCAAGAGAATTGACTGGCGTCATATCGGTTAAACATTCAGCCATAAGGATTTCAAGAAGTGGGTTAGGCTTTAAAATTACTGTGTGTTCTGGATGTGAAGAGCCGGACTGTGCTTCAGCATGTCTATATGAAGCCTTAAAGCCGAGAAGCGGTGGAGGGGTGGAACTTGTGAATCCTGAGAAGTGTGAGAAGTGTGAAAATAGACCATGCTTAGATGCGTGTTCGTTAAAAGCCCTAAATTGGGATGATGAGCGTAGAAGACCAATAATATGTATAGAGTGTGGAGTATGTGCAAAATTCTGTCCACACGACGTCCTTTACTATGGGGAGGTTTAAGAATGTTTGGAGATATACTTTTCATAAACTTAACCGATGGCTCAAGTTGGGTTGAAAACAGACGGGAGCTCGTTGAAAAGTACATAGGGGGGTCTGGACTAGCCATAAATCTATTAAATGAATTATGCCCAGAAAAGGTCGATCCATTTGCACCTGAAAACCCGATTATACTGGCACCTGGACCATTTATAGGTCTCTATTCAGCGTGTTCAAAGACAATCGCGATGTTTAAATCGCCGTTGACCGGGAATCTCGGTGAAAGTCATGCTGGTGGAAGATTAGGCGTAGCTATAAGGCTTGCTGGTTATGACGCCATAGTCATTATTGGAGCCTCTTCAAAACTAACATGGCTTGACATTAAAAATGATGGAGAGGTTAAAGTTAACGGTGCATCATCTCTTCAGAATATGAGCAGTTTACATACGATCATGTCATTGAATGCTTCTAATCAATATGGCTTGCAATCGGTTGCAGCCATAGGTCCAGCTGGAGAGAAATTTGTCTTCTACGCTAATGTTTCAGTGGATGGATATAACTTTTTCGGAAGGACAGGTTTAGGAGCGGTAATGGGTGCTAAAAATCTTAAAGCCATACGTGTTGTCGGAAGCGGTGAAATATCCGTTAAAGACTTGGATGGATATAAGAGGACTTTTGAGAGAATATATGAGGATGTTGTTAAAAGCGGTAAGATGCGTAAATACCACGACCTTGGAACTCCTCAGAACGTTCTAACGTTAAACAAGATTAAAGCACTTCCAACGATGAACTTCAAACGCGGATATTTCGAATACGCTGAGAATATTTCAGGAGAGTACTTTGCAGATAATCTCCTAGTTAGGAAGAATACATGCCCTCTATGTCCGATAGGCTGTAAACATGTAGCCATACTGAAGAGTTTCTTTGCAGAAGAGCATGAGGTGGAATCCATAGAAGTCGGATATGATTATGAACCCATATACGCATTAGGCTCAAATCTAGGTATTGGAAATCCCTTAGATGTACTTAAGCTTAGAGCCGCTTGTGATAGGTATGGGTTAGACGCTATGATGACTGGAACTATGCTTGCATGGGCTACTGAAGCGTATGAGAAAGGGCTGATAAGCTTAAATGAGACAATCGTTGAACCTAGGTGGGGTATTGCAGATAATTACATAGAGATGATCAGGCAAATCGTAGCAATGCCGAATGAATTCTACGTATCTATGGCTCAGGGGAAAGCGTATAAGAATCTTGGCGAAGAGTTTTTAATTGCTATTGGAGGAAACGGTTTAGCGGGTTACCATACTGGATTGGCTTTCATAATAGGTACAGCTATAGGAGCGAGACATAGCCATCTAAGCAATGCCGGATACAGTTTGGATCAGAAACTGTTAGGCTCAACGATAGATCCTATAAAAGCAGTTGAAGCCCTCATAGAAGAAGAGGTGTGGAGGTGTATATTGGAGAGTTGTGGTGTATGCTTATTTGCTAGAGAGGTATACGATAAACGTATAGTGTTAGAGGCATTAAATACGATAGGCTTTAATTACGATGACGAGGAGCTTTTAAAAATCGGAAGACTGATTTACGGTTTAAAGTATAAGTTTAAGTTTAGAGAGGGGTTTGAATTTCAAAACCTTAAAATTCCAAGTAGAATATTCGAAACGCCTACTGCAAATGGTAAGATAAATATGGAAGAAGTTCAAAAAGGCTTGAAAGCCGCAGAGGCTAGAATAAGAGAGATTGTTGAGGAGATCAACTCCTACCATGGAAATAATGCTTTGTAAGGAAGTCGGCTATATCCTTCGAATTAAATGGACCTATTAAAACCCTCCAACCGGTTGAATCCTCGATCTCCCCGGCTAGTTTAGCGGCTCTACCTGGAATCACAAGGGTTTTATGACTTACTTTAGCTTCTAGATTTGTCTCATCGATTATCTGTTTAATGTATTCTGGCTTAAGTTTGTTACCAGCCACAGAGCATGCTACTGAAAGTCCTCCTGTATCTACAACCAGTAGGTAGCAGTTTACATTTTGATTTCTTAAGTCGTTTGCCAATATGTGGAAGGTTAAAGCGTAATTGGTTGTCATTAACACTGGGCTGTTATCCTTGGGTTCGCCTATCACGTATAAGCCTGGTTTGACGGATATTGGCGCCCTCGGATCCATCATTATAGACTGTCTGAGAATTAACGGTGGACGTATGAGGTCTAAAGCTTCAGGCTTAATGACCACTATGCTTGCATATCGAATTAGTAGTGCTGAAATTACCAAATGCTCCGGAATGTTGGACCTGATATCTCCTGAGAAGACTATAGTGGGGTAGCCTAATTTCACGAATCTTTTGTCTATGGCGAGCCTACGTATGAGAGTTAAGTTCTCCACAAGCTGTTTGATAGTATCGCCGAAAGGCTGTATGACTATCTCGGAGATGCCTAATCCCCTAAGTCTATCAATACTGGATAAAAGCTCACTCCACTCGGATGCTTTTACAGAAATAGGGCAGTTAAACCTCTTAGCGAGTAAAGCCATCGCTGTTATGTTTTTTAAAGAGACGCCATGTAAGAGGGGGCGTTCACCTTTAAGAATATCTAAAACCCTGCTAGCTAACGTGGGTTTTTCAGTAGAGACTACCAACGGATAGCCTGCACCTTTAACTGTTTCCACAAGCCTTATAAATACATCATCGTCATTTGATAGGTTTCTAAGAGTCAGCATATTGATTTTTAAAGTTTGACCCATCCTCTTAATCTCACAGTACCTGATGGCTTTCAAAATATTCTGAATAGAATTCACATCTGTAAGGTCGCTTATTTCAACGGCTATAGCCGGCTCATTGTAGAACTTATCTTCGTGTCTAAAGGAGACGCGTTCTCCGCCTATTCTAACCCCTTCACTTCCACGACCTATGGTAACTAAAGCTATGGGAGGAGCCGTTAAACCAGTTAGAGTACGTTTGGCTTCATCCGTAAGGAATGGACATTTATCGACTTCAACGGCGCCTTGAGCTAATTTAAACGCAAAAGCCATACACGTCGGTAGACCACATTTTCCACAATTAGTTTTAGGTAGGAGCTTGTAAATGTCCATGGGGTTAAGCTTTCTCTCAGAGATTTTCACCACCTCCCCCAAGGGAATTCCCTTAGAAACGACCTAATCATGTTCAGACTTTCAACGTAGAATAGCGACACCATATCTGCTCCAGACATCAACCCCGCTATGGCCGCCGTCGTCTCGTAAAGTGGAAGTTTTGATGAGTCTTCCTTAAATTCCACTATAAACGCATTTTCCGATGCGAAAAATACCATGGGACTTCCAGCCATTCTATCCCCCTGTAGAGCTCTAAGTCTAAGTCTCTCCATGGTAGAGAGAGTGTATTCGATTCCGTAACCTAATGCTCCAGTTGTAACGTCCATGACGATGCGGTCTGTTGAAATACCTTTAGATAATAAGAGCTCGTTAAATCTAATGGCTTGGTTAACATCCATGTTTGTCTTAGCCAGTAGAATATGGTCGTTGATTAAAGCGGCCTCTGCAACTGTCTCGTATGCTTCAGGTGTTACAGGACCTATGAGAAGTCTTTCACCTTTAAAGCTTTCAGCGACTAGTTTTAAAAACTCCGTGTTTCTAGGTAAGTCTTCGCTGTGAATCGGATCCATTATACCAGTAACCATTATAGGGCGGTCAGTCGCCTGCAGAACGTCTTCCACTAAACGTAGAGCATTTTTAACCCCTCTATTTAGAGTTAGGGGAGACATCGATCTAATGTTGAGGTTTATGACATCTGGGTTAAACTTATCGACGACTTTAACCCACTCTACGGGATCCATTATAATATCGCCGAGAGGCTTTGCAAGAGTGGAGTGTTGGTTTAAGTAGTCGTATACTTCAAGAGCCAATATAGGCGGAGGGTTTAAACCTTCAAACGTATAAAAGGGTAGTGTGTTGGCTCCGCCTATGGTGATAGAGTACCTTCTCGAACCTCCCTCAGACTTTGTAGTACCTATTTTGACTCTTGCTACGGATCCTCTATACGATTCAATTGGTAATGGAAGGGACAGCGTGAAACCTCCTGTTAGATTAAACCGATTTTTCGACAGATGTTTTTAACAGCTTCATAGGAAGGTGAGGAGTCGGGTATCTTTAAGAGCGATAGACCTTTCATACTGAAGTTTAGTATTTCAGGGTCTGGAGGTACTACTCCGATAAGTTGAAGATCGAACTCTTCGACTTTTTTAGCGTAGTTCTCAAATTCTTCATAGGGAATCTTATTGCCGATTACATAGAGTTTCCTTATTTCAACGTGTACTTCAGGTATGAGTTCTTTAATCCTCTTAGCCGTTTCGAGGCTCATTCTGGATGGGTCTGTTACGACGAACATAACGTCTACATTTCGGTCAGTTCTACGGCTTATATGCTCCAAACCAGCTTCCATATCCATTATTACGACATCGTAATTGCTAGTTAACTTATCAAGTATAGAGGTTAGAACAGAGTTAACGTAGCAGTAGCAACCTTCACCTTCACCTCGACCCATAGCCAGTAAATCGAACCTAGGAGATTCCAGCAGAACCTCCATGATTAACTTCTCGATAACTCTGCTCTTGTCAATACCCAACTCCGTGCTGTCTAATACCGTTCTTCTAAATTCCTCTACTACATCACCAACGGTTTTCTTCACAGGTATGCTCAGAACAACTGGGGCGTTTGTCGATGGGTCTGCGTCTACGAATAAAATGGTCTTATCGGTCTCCTCGATTAAAGCTTTTAAAATTAAAGCTGCTATCGTAGTTTTACCAGTTCCACCTTTACCAGCTACTGATATAATCACTTTGAGCCTCCAGCCTCCCAGAGCCTCTTTCCATACCAGTTTTCGCTCAAAAACTTAGAAATTTCTGACGAGTCTAATGGTCCTACAAGGACTTTCCAACCAGTAGCTTCCTCGATTTCGCCGCTAAGCTTGGAAGCCCTACCTGGAATTATGAGGTATCTATGTCTAACCAAGTTTTCAATACCTGATTCTTTAATAGCCTCAGCAACTTTATCAGCTGTAAGCTTTCTCCCCGCTACAGCTGAGGTTACTGAAAGCCCCTCTGTGTCAACAACAATGAGATATGCGTCTACTTTAGCAGCTTGTATATCTGAAGAGACCGTGTAATAGGTTAAGGCGAAGTTTGACGTGAACATGACTGGGCTGTTTTCATTGGGCTCACCTATCTTGTAAAGTCCAGGCTTAACTGAAACTGGTTTTCTGGGGTCTGTGTATATGTTATCTCTCAGTATGAGTATCGGTAGAAGAACCCAACCGTCCAGACTATGCATTATGAGAATATCAGCATACCTAACTATGAGCATACTAGCCAGATAGCATTCCTCCCACTTCCTATCCAATGGTCTACCTCCTTCAAGCCAAACGGTCATAGGAACTCCTAGAAGCGGAAAGCCTAAGAGAGAATCGTTTGCTCTGAAGACGGCTTTACGAAGCATAGTGAAATTAACGATAGTATCGTAGAGGCCTTCACCGCCCATACAGCCGGGGTCTAGAACTAAATCATCTAAACCGCATTCAAGCATCGTCTTAACCAGGCTTTTAAGCGTAGCAGGGTTATTTGGAGCAGATACGACGAGTGGACAGTCATATACCAGAGCTAATTCAGCCATCTGCCTCCAGTTGTCTACAGTAGCGGCGTATATGAGCGGTTTATCTCCAGACATTTCAGCAAGTCCCACTTTTAAAACATCAGGGTTTAGCGAACACAATACTACTGGTAGGCTTGAATTATCCAATACAACTCTAACCGCTTTACGGAAACTTTCAGGGTCGCCAGTAACGGATCTAACTGCTATCAAGTCCAGCTTAAGCTCTTTACCAATATATGGGTAGGATAATGCCTCTATCTGTTTAACGCGGTCGATTATAGAATTGGGTGGCATATTGTCAGGTACATCTATGGCTATAGCAGTGGGGCGTCTATAGGTAAACTCATGACGATAAAGAACATACTCTCCACCTATTCTAACGACTTTCTCTCCTCTAGTTATCAATACTTCTTTAACGGGAGGCTTTAAAAGATCTTTGAGTTTTAAATAATTCTCCCGATATTTCAAATCTTCAACTAAAGGAGGACACTTTTCAACTTCAACTTCAAGATTTACGAGCCTTGTTGCAAAGCTTAGACAGTTGGCTTCACCACACTTACCGCAATTCGTTCTAGGTAGAAGGTTATATACCTCTAATGGGCTTAAACTTTTAGCCAATTTACACGCCCTCCCTGGTTAAACGCTTAAAGATACCCAGTTTAAGTAGCGAGATGAATCGAACACACCTCCGCTCACGAATCTTTCAATAACTCGTTTAGTCGTTTTAACGGCCAATGGATGCATCATCATGAAATAATCCACACCAGCCAGTAGAAACGTAAGAGCTGTTACAACTTCCCAGATAGGCCCTCTCAATTCCCTAGGCCCCCATTTAGACTCATCGAGTTTCATCCAAGCTTCTCTGGCAGCCCAAGCATTCGTCGTGCCTGAAGAGAGAGGATGTTGAAGTTCAACATCTCCCATTAAAGCGGCCAATCTAGTTCTCTCCATAACCGTGAAGGCATAATCTAAACCATAACCTAAAGCTGCCGTTGTAGTATCGATTACTATGCTTTCCTTGGGAAGTATTTCGTAAAGCTTCCTGTTGAGTTCTCTAGCCATATCCATATCCATAGATGTGAAGGCTATAACGGTATGGCCATGCTTTTTAACAGCTTCTGCAAGCCTTTTATAATCCATGTCCAACGTCACAGAATTTATTAGTATACGTTCTCCCTCCGTAACTTCACATACCTTTTCAAAGACCTTCAAATCTTTCAGTGGATCCCCGCAACCACCGACGCATATCGGAACGTCAACTGCTTGGAGAACATTTTCAACAGTTTTAGCGGCTTCAGCTGGGGGAGTATCGTTGAGGAGAGGGTCTATGCTTACAAGGTGGAGGTTAACAACTTCAGCTTCAAACTTGTGAACCGCCTTCTTAGCCCACTCAACCGGGTCGTTTAAAACGTCCTCAACCTCTGTTTTAACAGCTTTAGCTAGAGGTATTCTAGTGTCGAATATGTCGATTGATACGACTGGGGGGTGCGGGTTTAAACCATCGAATACGTATAAAGCCGGAGCGACTTCACCACCGAGAATTATACTCTTACCTCTAGTACCGCCTTCACTTTTAGTAGCCCCTATCTTAACTTCAACTACACGACCAGGGTATTCGCTCGTCGGAGGGGTGAATTCAGCCTCTAAAAGCTTCTCTGGAAAACGTTTAATGGCTGGTTTTTCAACTGCTCTGGGAGCCGGTATTTGAGCCATAATGGCTCGAACTATAGGCTCTAAGTCTATTTCATCAGCTTCTATGCTAACGTTCTGCAACTCTATCTCTGCATCTTTAAGGCTTTGAAAAAGCTGAGAAAGCGCTTCAAACAACATCGCTTCAAGCGTTTTTTTAGAGGCTTTATTTGAACCCATATGTATGCCTCCTAGCGGGTTGAAGTGCTACGCCTAATTATCACTTTGTCTATATTTATCCTAGCACCTTTCAAAGTTATCTTAAAACCTCCAGATGTCAGGGGAACCCCGGATAAGGGTATGCCCTCCATAACTGTAGCTTGAACTGGCTGAAGCGCGCTTATCCCGGCATCTTCTACTTTAACCTCTGCGGGTTTAACTTCAGCCTCTATTTGCTTCCACCTCTCGACTATAGGATGCCCCTTAGATTTTAGAAACTCTTTAAGTTCATCTATAGTTTTGACATCCTCATCGGTTGCTATTTTATCTCTGACTTTTTCAGGTATGAAGTCTTTAACTCTTTCATATACTACTTTTGGAACCCAGACGACTCTCTCCCACCCACCATCAGCCACTAGAAATTTAGGAGAGCGCATGTACTCTATGGATATTCCGTGGAAGCCATCCACTTGTCTGCCCCCACCAGTAGTATCGGCCATCGTTGAAAACTTTAACCCGTTTACCGCTACACCTTTGAAATCTCTATGTACTATTCCAAATCCGTCAACTTCCGGTATGTAGAATGCTATAGCTTCGAAACATCCGCAACTGGTATGTGGATATTTGAAAGCAGTATATAGTTGAACACGCTTAATAGCTCCAAGTGATTTCTCTTGTACAATCTTATTAACCCCAGAATACTCTCCTCCAACTGGATCTAAGCACTCACCTTTAGGTATTCTGAATATTGGACCTTTAGGGTCTACCTTAGAGGCCGCTCTACCGTCAAACCAGCTTATAGCTCCACAGTTTGAATACCGTTGGGGCGTGATTACACATACGTGTGTTGGAGCGAAGGATTGGCAAAGAATACAACCGTAAAATTCATCAACGTCTTCATCTTTAAGTCCTCTAGCTTTTGCATCCCTAGCCTCATATATCTTAAGGGCTTCATAGTATATACGTTCAACTTCCTTCGGATCCGTTATGAAAGTCACCTGAATTTTTTCAATTATTGGAAAGTCCGCTTTGTACAATCTGACTAAGACTTTCCCCAAGTATGTGAAGCTGTTAAATCCTTTCTTAAAAGCCTCCTTACTAAGCCTACACCATATATCATAACGTTGATTTAGATGCATAAATCCATGCACGTAATTGGTAAACTCGTGAATACGACGTTCTATTATACCTTCAAGCTCCTCCTCAAGCTGACTACCTGCAACTTCAACGATTATACCTAAGGGTACACTACTCCCTTCTGGAATATCCTTGATATCTGGACCTATAATAATTATCTCACCGTCTTTGACTTCCTCTGGTTTTCGAACTCTTGCAAGTTCAAATTTAAATTTAACATCCGGTCCGCCGAATTCAACGTACATCTCAGATCTTCTGATTCTCTCTCCTTCATAGGCGACGCCTACATCAACCGGTATATCTTGGAACATGGACAATTTTCCCTAACCTCCTATACGTGAAGATAGTGGATATTAGCAGAAGATAAAGTTTTATTAAAGTAAAGAACAAAGTATTTCAACCAAAAAAAGGTGATTTTTAGTGGGTAAGAAAGACCTTTACGTTAAATTGAAAGAAGCCACTACTACGCTTGGAGTGCTTCGAGACGTCGAAATTGCTATCGACCGTGTAATCTATGAGGAGTTTGAAGAGCCCATGGGCCCAACCCCGATGCCTTCAATAAAAGACCTTAGAAATTGGGACTATACTCTTCTCAAACGCTACAGACCATTCTACATGCCCTTCTGCGAATTATGCTGCCTATGCACATTTGGAAAATGTGATCTATCAATGGGTAAACGCGGAGCGTGTGGTTTAGACATGGCATCTCAACAATCTAGAATAGTGTTACTAGCTTGCTGCATAGGTGCGTCAACTCATACAAGTCATGCTAAACATTTAGTTGAATATCTAATCGAAAGATATGGAAGAGACAGCCCAATAGATTTGGGTGAAGGGGTCGGTGTAGAAGCTCCAATAACGAGGCTCGTTACTGGTATAAGGCCTAGAACTTTAAGGGATCTTGAAGACGTGCTCAGCTACGTGGATAATCAGCTTATACATCTACTCGCATCTACACATACTGGTCAAGAAGGAGATGCTTTAGACTTCGAGTCTAAAGTCCTTCATACTGGTATGTTAGACCATCTCGCCATGGAAGTTGCCGATATAGCACAAATATCGGTTATGGGTTTTCCAAAGTCTGATCCCGATGCTCCACTAGTTGACTTAGGATTCGGCACGGTTGATAAGTCTAAACCAGTCATAATGGTCGTGGGACATAATGTCCCCTCAGCAGCTAGCATAGTTGACTATCTTATTGAAAACGGTCTACTGGGTCAAGTTGAAGTAACGGGTTTATGTTGCACCGCTCATGACGTTGCGAGGTATAATCCCAAGACTAAGATAATCGGACCCATCTCCTGGCAAGTACGTTATATTAGATCCGGTTTGCCGGACGTCGTGGTAGTGGATGAGCAGTGTATAAGAACAAATTTGATAGAGGAGGCTAGGAAAGTTGGTGCTGTCTTCATAGCTACGAGTGAAAAGAACTGCCAAGGCTTAAGAGACCGTACGGGAGACTCTACTGATGAGATAGTAAAGGATCTGATCGAGGGAAGGGAGGATGGCGTTTTAATCTTCGACCCCGAGAAGGTTGGAGAGGTGGCCGTTAGAGTAGCCATGGCTTTAGCATCGAGAAGGAGGAAGTATAAGGAGGGGACTATTTCCAAGGATGCCATAGTAGAGCAGGCTAAGCGGTGTGTAAAATGTATGGAGTGTTTGAGGACGTGTCCAAACAATTTACCTATAATGGATGCTGTAAATGCCGCGGCTAAAGGAGATCTATCACTATTGAGCAGTCTATATGAGCAATGTATTGGATGCTTGAAGTGCGAAAGTGTATGCAGAGTTAAACTCCCAATACATAGCATGATCGTTTGGGCTGATAACGTATTTGAGAGAGAGACGTTTAAAATAAGGTCTGGAAGAGGGGCGATAAAAGATACTGAGATAAGAGCTGTAGGTGGGCCGATAGTTTTCGGCGAGATACCTGGTGTTATAGCTTTCGTTGGATGTGCAAATTACGCATACGGTGGAAGAGACGTCTACGAGATGGCTGAAGAGTTTGCTAAAAGACGGTACATAGTACTTGCATCTGGATGTGCAGCTATGACATTGGGCATGTATAAGGATGAAGAGGGGAAAACGATCTACGAGAGGTTTCCGGGAAGTTTTGACGCTGGGGGAGTTATAAACGTAGGCTCATGCATATCAAACTCACACATAGCAGGTGCCGCCATCAAAATAGCAAACATATTCGCGAGAAGGCCCTTAAGGGCGAATTATGAGGAAATAGCAGACTACGTGCTTAACAGAGTTGGAGCAGTCGGTGTTGCTTGGGGAGCTATGAGTCAAAAAGCAGCATCAATAGCTTCAGGCTTCTGGAGGCTTGGAATCCCAGTTATAGTTGGCTCACACGGCTCAAAATATAGGAGGGCGTTGCTGGGTCGTAGTGATAGGGAAGAAGATTGGTTTATCTATGATGCTAGAACAGGTGAGAAAGTCTACTGTGGACCAGCCCCTGAACACTTATTTTACATGGCTGAGAGTAAAGAGGAGGCTATTGTTATGATAGCAAAACTATGCATGAGGCCGAATGATACTACTAAAGGCAGAGCTATAAAACTTTCACATTACATAGATTTATACAAGAAGTTCTACGGTGCGCTTCCAGAGGATATACATCTCTTCGTTAGAACAGTGGCTGATATCCCGATCACAATGAAAGATGAAATATTAGCCTTCCTAAAGGAGAAGAGTTGGAAGGAGAAGACAATACCAGACCCAACTTTACTACCAAGACTTATAAGGAGGCGAGAATAACCTTGTGGCGTAGTGAGCCTTGGATAAAGGCGGAAGTCCCAGGCACTAGGAAGGCAACGGTAATTGAAAAACCAGAGCTAGCCGCAGATCTTCTTAAGCAAGCTGGAAGGATTCTAATGATAATTGGCGATGGCGTCTCTATGGATCTGTCAAACCGTCCCTTGCTAGATTACGTGGTAGAGATATCTAGAATTTTAAACACACACATAGCGACATCGTCTACAGCCTATGTTGAGATCAAGAAGAAGCTCTCAACCGTCACTTGGATCCCACCGATGGAAATTGCCCATAGAGCAACAGATCCGGAATGGATGGGCTTAGACGGGAAGGGACCCTATAAGATGATTGTGCTCATAGGTCTTCCGTACTATATGACATGGTTAATTTTAACTGGGCTTAAGAACTTCGCTCAATCCATTAAAACTATAAGCCTTGACAGGTTTTACCAACCGAATGCGTCTTGGAGCCTTAGAAACATGAACATCAATGAATGGGAGCAGTTTCTAGAGACCCTTGTGGATAAGCTTAAAACTTAAACCATTTTACTTCTGGGGTTTTGTTAAAGTATTTAAAAGCTTATCATAGATTTCTCTTATTGCCTTAAGGGCTTTGGAATCCGTCTTGTAATCTATTAAGGCGAGGCCTTTTTCATCTGCTTCAATTACAGATTCATCAAAGGGTATAACGCCTAGTACCTCGAAGCCGATTCTCTCTAGCACATGTATAGGTGCAATTGAGGGGTTTGTAACTCTATTAAGAACTGACATTAACCTTTTAACATTTAAGTCTTTGGAAAGATGGAAAATTTTCTCAGCAGTACTTATAGACTTGAGGGATTGATCCGTAACTACTATGACAGCATCCATATACTTTGCAACGCCCCTTCCAAACGGTTCCGGGCCAGCTTGTAAATCGACTAAAATTACCTCCCGTCTTTTAGCCATTATGTAGGCTAGAAGCGTTTTAAGGAAAGCAGTCTCAGGGCAAAAACACCCTGCACCACCATAGTCTATAGAACCGATAACTAGGAGGTTAACACCATCTGGGCCTCTTATTGAAAATCTATCAACTATGTCTCTAACGTCAGGAGCAACGTTAAATATTACACCCCATCCAGACCCTGGAGCTACACCAGTCCGCTCCTCTATTAACTTTGAGTTACGTAGTAAAGGTGTTATTTTAAACGCATCTGAAGCAGGTATTCCCACAGATACGGCCAAATTTGGATTCGGATCCGCATCAACTGCTAAAACTTCAAAGCCATCTCTAGCAAAAAGTCTAGCAAGTGTACCTGTTATAAGTGTCTTGCCTACACCTCCTTTACCAGCTAAACAGATCTTCACGAATATCCTCAGCAAGTTTAAATGGAAAACTCAACATTTAACTTTATTTGTGAGTTTTAAGTTGGAAAACTCTCCCAAAATAGAGGTGTTGATTGGAGGTGTTTAAGAGGAGTTGGAGGTTAAAGCTGAGTGTATACCATGTCTTGTAGACGTTAGGTGCCGTGAAGTTATGAAAGTGTTGGATGATAGCCCTGAGGCTTGCGAGATATGTTTAGAGATTATTCAAAAGTTTTCTGAGCTTCTTAAGGAGACTAGGCATACGACGAAAATAGCTACAGAGTTATATAGGCTTGTACGTAGAAGACTTGGCGTAGACCCCTATAGGGTGGATAAGAAAGAAGCGACTAGGTGGGCTTTAGGGATATTACCTAAAGCTTTAGAAATAGTAGATGGACTTGACAGCTTCTTTGAAAGGTTTAACACTGCCGTGAAATTCAGCTTAGTCGGGAATGCTATAGATTTGGGAGTATCAGGGTACGCATTCGACTTAAATAAGTTAAATAACGCCTTTCAGAGCATAAAACTGGACATAGATAACGTTACAGAAGCATATGAACTTGCTGAAAAAGCATCCACCATACTCTACGTATGCGATAATGCTGGGGAAATAGTTTTAGATAGACTTTTAATTAGAGAATTTAAAAAAATGGGTGCTAGAGTTACAGTAGTCGTTAGAAGTGAACCGTACCAGAATGACGCAACTATGGAGGAGGCCGAAGACTCGGGGATAGTGAATGAAGCTGATGAGGTGTTAGCCGCCGGAGATTGTACTTATCTAGCTCCGGAGGTTTTACCGGAATATGTTTTAAGGTTGTTTAAGAGTGCAGATCTTGTCGTGCTCAAGGGTATGGCGAATTATGAGAATTTAGAAAACCTGTGGAGAATAAGGAGAAAAGGGTACTTCATTCTTCTAAGGGCGAAGTGCAACCCCATAGCGGGAACTCTTAAAATCGATAGGGGAGGATATGTAGCCAAGGTCATATAACGGCAAAGACTAAAACATTTTAAGCCGTTTAATACCGTATTATTCTTTGATGTGATTAAGGAATTCAAAGATCTGCTTGCTTCCACAGCCGGTTTTAATATAGATGAGAAAATTAAGACTCTTAAGAAGACTTTAGGCTTAAGAGTAGATGAAGCTCTTAAGATAATTCAACAGGATAAGGTTAGGAAGTGCTTATTCAAACCAAGTGGGAGAATTGTATGGATAGTTGAGGGGAAGGAAGATGTTTACGAAGTTTTACCAGAAGCACCATACTGTAGTTGCGACGATTTTTACTTTAGAGTTTTAAACGGGAAAATACCTTTATGCTATCACCTCATAGCACAGGGTTTAGCTGAAGCAACAGGTAAATACACCACTGTAGAAAGAAGCGACAGTGATTATAACGAGTTTATAAGTGTTTTCAGAAGGACTAGAAGGCTTGGGAGGCCAAAAATCCATGTGAAGTATGGGGAAGACATTAGAGACTTTGTAGAGTCAATACTAGTAAGTAAGCCTATGCATATTAGAGAAATATACCGTGAGACGCTAGCAGCCGGTTTTGAAATACCGAGCCCTAGAAGCCTAGCCAATTTCTTAGTAAATGATCCGGAGAAGAGGTTTGTCTGCGAAAGAGGATTGTGGAAGCTTAGAAAACAAACCCACATATCATAAGGTTACTCATAGTCGTATCAAGGTATTACGATGGCTCTCCTTAGGAACTTAAGATTCCTTAGGGGCGTATATGCACCGATGTTGTGAATCGAATCTATTAGATATACTTTCTTTGACATTTTAGAGAAGATATGTTAAAAATTTTGTGGAAGACCAGGGGGAAATTCTTTAAAACTTCTAGAACCTATATGTTATGGGCGTCTATTATGGAGGATTATATGTTAGCCGTCGTCTGCCATGGCCCTGAAGACTATAGAATTGAAAGAGTGCCTAAGCCTAAACCTAAAAAGGGGGAGGTTTTAGTTAAAGTTTTAGCAGCTGGAATATGCGCAAGCGATATTAAATGCTACAGAGGGTCTCCTAGATATTGGGGTCCTCCAAAGCCTTATGTTAAGGCACCTGTAATACCTGGTCATGAGTTTATAGGTAGAGTTGTTGATGCAGATCCGGAGGTTGCAGAGAAGTATGGAATTAAGGTGGGGGATAAAGCTATTGCTGAGCAGATAATACCGTGTTGGAAGTGTAGGTTCTGCCTTAGAGGAGAATATTGGATGTGTGAGCAACAGATGGTTTTCGGCTTCCACGGCGGTATAGATGACGGTGCTTGGGCTGAATATATGCTTTACCCGAGAGGTTCCATAATACATAAAATTCCAGAGCAGATACCGGATAAGTGGGCTGTTTTAATAGAGCCCCTTGCATGTGCAATACACGCTGTTGAAAGAGCCGATATAAAGCTTGGAGACTATGTAGTTATATCTGGGATGGGGCCGCTGGGACTATGTATGCTTCAAGTAGCGAGGCTTAGAGGCCCAGGCAAACTTGTAGCTTTAGATGTGAGAGATAGTAGAATTGAGAAAGCACTTAAACTTGGAGCTGACGAAGCTTTAAATCCAGTTAAAACCGATGTAGTTGAGTATGTTAAACGTGAAACCGGGGGATATGGATGTGACGTATACATAGAGGCAACTGGCCATCCTAGCTCGGTAGTTCAAGGTTTACGTATGATTAGAAGGTTAGGTAGGTTTGTTGAATTCGGCGTATTTAAAGAACCTGTTACGGTCGATTGGAGCGATATAGGTGATGGGAAAGAACTTACAATTTATGGGTCTCACTTAGGCCCCTACTGTTATCCACTAGCCATAGAGTATATTAAAACGGGCAAAGTTAACGCAGAGAGCATAGTTACGCATGTTTTTAAACTTGAAAACTTTAAGATAGCCATGGAGTATTCCGAGAAATCTCTAGAAGGTGCTGTGAAAGTAATCCTAGCCCCACCTGGTACAGAGCTTTGGAGTAAAGCCTTATGAAAGTTGTTAAAGTTTCAGATGTAGGATTTGAAAGGGCTGTTGAAGAAGCTGTAAAAACACTTACAGATGGAGGAATTGTAGTTTATCCTACGGAGACATGCTATGGATTAGCGGCGGCTGTTGACGACATCGAAGCTATTAGAAGAGTATACTTGGTTAAACGTAGACCTTTCAATAGACCTCTTACAATACTTGTAGCCAGTGTTAGCATGTGGCATGAATACGCCTATTTGACAGACGATGCGATGAAACTTATAAAGCGTTTTCTACCTGGACCTTTAACAATAGTCCTTTGGAAAAAACCATCGGTACCCGATATTGTAAACCCGGTACGGATTGGCGCTAGAATTTCAAGCCATAAATTGGCTCAAGCTATAGTTGAAAGGCTTGGAAAACCTATAACGGCTACCAGTGCAAATATTCACGGTGATAGGGAGCCTTATAACATTACCGACGTCGTTAAAAATGTTGACTTAATCTTAGATTTCGGTGAATTACCTAGAAAACCGCCTTCAACAATAGTCGATTTAACAGTGAAACCGCCAATTATTCAAAGGGTGTATCCCAAGGGCTCATTTACGGAAGAAGAGATATTGAGGGCAATTAGTGAAGATTAAATTCAATGAACGTTTAAATTCTAAAGACCTAAATTTTTTATAAGGTTAAATGGAACGCCTGCTATGTCTTGGTATAGAAGGTACCGCACATACATTTGGAGTAGGTATAGTCTCTTCTAATGGAGAAATAATCGCAGAGTCAAAGTCATCATATATACCTCCTTCGGGTAGAGGGATTCATCCTAGAGAGGCGTCGCAACATCATAGTAGAGTTGCCGATGAAGTATTAAGGGATGCGTTTAATAAAAGTGGTGTAAAACCTAATGAAATAGATCTAATAGCTTTTTCTCAAGGGCCTGGGCTTGGACCGTGCTTGAGGACGGTTGCTACAATAGCGAGGGCGTTATCGGTCTACTTAAATAAACCGCTTATAGGAGTGAACCATTTAGTAGCTCATATAGAGATTGGAAAGCTCATGAGTGGAGCTAGAGATCCGTTAATACTAGTCCTGAGCGGAGGAACCACTCAACTATTAGGTTACGAAGACGGTAGATATAGAGTCTTCGGTGAAACTTTAGATATAACTCTAGCGAATTGCATAGATACTTTTGCCAGAGAGACAGGTATAGTTGATGCTGGAAATCCTTGGCCGGGTCCGGCCTTCGATAGAGTTGCTGAAAAAGGGAGGAACTACATACCTCTGCCTTACACAGTTAAAGGTATGGACCTCCAGTTCTCTGGACTTCTCACAGCAACCCTTAAATTATTTAAGGAGAAGGCTGCACCACTAGAAGATTTATGTTTTAGTCTTCAAGAGACTGCTTTATCAATGGTTGTTGAAGTCGTTGAGAGAGCTTTAGCTCAAACAGGTAAGAGAGAAGTTCTTTTAACGGGTGGATTTGCGAGAAACCAGCGTATTAGAGAAATGCTTAGCGAAATGGTTAAACTTCACAACGCCACTCTTCACGTAGTTCCACCGGAGTATGCTACGGATAATGGTGTTATGATCGCTTGGACTGGTGTTCTGATGTATCGGAGTGGATTAAGGTTGAGAGTAGAAGATAGTTTAGTTAAGCCTAAATGGAGGATAGAGGACGTTCAAATAATCTGGATGAAGAGATGAAGAGTAGTTAAATTCTTTAATGAAGAGCTACAGATTTTTAAGAACGGATACTCATGCCCGGTTTATTTCATGAGATTAGGGAGAAGTTGGCTGAAATACCTGTGGTCGATATCCATACGCATATAAACCCCAGAAAACCTCATGCAGAGAAGCCTGAGGATATCATCCTCTACCATTATATAGTGACGGAGCTTGCTACGGCTGGGGTTTCAAGAGATATTTTGGAAAGAGCGGATATGAATGAAATTCTGAAAAAAATGAAGCTTATTAAAAACACTTCGACATATTGGTGTCTACTTAAAATTATGAATGACCTGTATGGATTAAGTGAGAGGGAGCTTAGACCAGAAGAGTGGGGTGAAGTTAGAAGAATCATTGAATCATCTTCTAAAAGCCCAGGATGGATTGAGAGGGTTCTATATGGGAAAATCAAGGCAAAAAAGGTCTTTATAACTCTAGACTATGCATCTCCAATACCGAATTACGATCCCACAATATTTGTGGGGGGTCTTAGAATAGACCCGTTAATAAGTAGATTATCGAAGGAAAGCTTAGATAAACTCGGGAAAATAGTCGGCGTTCAAATAACTACACTTAAAGATTTAGATGAGGGTTTGGATGAAATTTTTAAAGCTTTTAGTAAACATATTAAAACAGTAACTGTTAGTTTACAACCTGAGGATGAATTTAAACTCGTAAATAGTGGAGAGGCTGAAGATTCTTTAAAGCGAATGGTTGAAGGTCTTCCACAAACACTACAACAGCTTAGAAATCTTTCATCATATGTGATTCACAAGGTTTTAGGTTTATGTCAAGAGTATGATGTTGCATTTCAAATGATGTTAGGTGTTAGACGGCCTGTAGCGGGTGCATCACCGCCGGATTATGCGATAGTAGCTTTTAACCCAAATTCTTTGACAAACTACTGTGAAGTCCTATTTAGCAGGTTTAAGAACGTTAAATTTGATTTGATTTTAGCCAACAGTATTCAATCCCATGAAGTAGCCGTAATAGCTAAAAACTATCCTAACGTATATTTCTCAGGGTTCTGGTGGTATAGTTTCTACCCTCACATTATCAAATTGGGACTTTTTGAAAGAATTCAAATGCTTCCCAGGAATAAGATCAACGCGTTCTTCAGCGATGCATATGTAATTGAGTGGATTTATGGGAAGAGTTGCCTCCTGAAAGAACAGTTGGCTTACGTATTAGCAAACATGGTCGAATATGGATATTACGATAAGGACTTTGCATTGGAGATGGCTGAAGACCTTCTATGTAAGAATCCAACTATGATATACAAGCTTTAAATGCCTTAATGCGTTTTATTCATGATTAACGTTTTCTTTCGTAATCGGTGTATCCGCATCCTCCACAGGCCCATCTATTTACAGGAGTTAGATGATGAGCCATAAATTTCCCACATCGTGGACACTTCTTACCCTTAAAGGTTATACGCATAGTTTTATAGTCAACTTCATAAAGCTTCCAAAGCTCTTTAACCCTCTTACCCATGTTTACTTCCCCTCCCTAAGCTTTGCCCTCTCTTCAGGCGGGAGATTTTTTAGAAGGATATGTTTGGGAACAAGATATTTAATGTTTTCTAAATTATCGTATATATGGCATATTCCTTCTGAAACATTCAATCCGGTTTTAGAAAACAGTCGGATAACGATAAGTTTATCCAAGTCTACGTTAAACTTTTCTCTAAGAGCTTGCCTAACTTTGAATCTTCTAGGAGTTGCTTCTCTAGAATGCTTTACGAGAAATTTAACCTCCCGCCGTTCTAATAGAGGATTGTAAAAATCTCCTATAATCTCTATGTCCATCTCAAGACTTTAAAGAAAAGTTTGAGCAAGTATTTTAACTTTGTCTTATTCGCCAGAGCGTTGTCTTTGCCCGGCACCACCCCAAGCTACAAACATAATCCTTTTACTAAGTTCTCTTGGAACGTACATTCTTCTAAATGGCATACCAGCACATCTAGACGTCACTTCTTTAATGAGGTCTTCTAAAGACAGTTCTTCAATACAATCTTCCTTCAAAGTTGACATGTCTCTTATGACAACTGGAAGTTTACCTGTTTTAAGCTCTTTATCACCTATAACCACTATGAATGGAATCCATCTAGTTTTAGCATCCCTGACTTTCCTAGCTACCGATAGTTCTCTATCGTCTACGCCAACTCGTATATTCGCCTTCTCCAGTACATCAGCTATCTCATTACATTTTGCTATATGCCTCTCAGAAACAGGGATAAGCCTAACCTGCTCTGGTGAAAGCCATACAGGTAGCATTGGAGGTTTACCTTCCTCCTCCATTTTAGCGGCAACTTCGAGAAGAGCGTAGAGGGTACGTTCTATGCTTCCGAATGACGAAGCGTGTATAATTACGCACGGATGTCTTTCACCATCTTCACCCGTATACATTATTTGAAATCTTTCACCGTTTTTAATATCGTATTGCACCGTCGCTATCTGTACGTTAGCTTCATCTGCTCCTATGACTTGATATTCATTCTTAATAGCGTAGTAATGGCTCATCTCAGGGCTGAGTTTGAAGAATGCAGGTACACCTATTTCAACTGTTAAATTTCTAAGCCATTCTTTGTTCTTCTCGTAAAACCATTCTACACCTTCCCATCCCATGACCCATGAATTGGGAGCTATCATATTCATGAGCTCTTTAAACATTAAACATAGTTTTCTAAACTCATCCTTAGCCTGCTCTTCATCACGGCAAAAGCAATGTTGATCTGTCATTGTAAAACTTCTAAGCCTACGTAAACCAACAACTTCACCGCTTTTTTCCCGGCGGAAACACTGAACCTCCTCGTATATTTTAACAGGTAGATGTTTATAGCTGAAGACTGCTTTCTGCATAAATGGAAACGCCCCCGGATCTGAGGCAAACCTTAAAACAAAGTTCTCCCCTCCATAGCTCATCCTGTAATCCCTTTCATGGAACTCTCCCATGAGCTCGCGGATTTCTTTGACGCTTTCACGATATATTAGAGGATTTTGTATCTTCATAGCACCCCATGGAAGAGCTACTTTGAAAAGTGCGTAGTCCTTTATAAGGTCGGCTATTAAAACTCCATTGGAGTAGAATTTCATATTTCCAACGTCGCTTTCAGGACAGTAGTCTACCAGTTCTAAACGACGCATATACTCTACGTGCTTAGGTTTCTTCTTAGGCGGGTTCCCTTCAATCTCATTCCTGACAAAAATCTCTAAGAGCTTGTAGATTCTCCCCTCTTTTTTAAATATGGAGCAATTCTTCCAATCATTAACCGTAACCTCATATACAGACCCGTCAACATCCATTATTATAAACCTGTGGAATTCCTTCAATTTAGACGGTGGGCCTTCAACTTTCTCAGGTTCTACAACCTCCGGTGTAGCCGTTATAGACTTTGAAAGCTCGGCTAAGGGGTGGCCTTTACAACTCAGCGTAAAACTCTTGTACCATCCAAAGGGACTTCTGTAAACGGTGAAGCCTTCTTCCTTTAAGGATTTTTCAAATGATTTAAGAACGGTTAAAGCTTCCCTGGGATCTGCTAGGTTACTGCTTAAATGTGCATAAGGGTATATTAGAATCGATTTAACGGCTATTTTGTCGGCGACATCCTTTACATTTGAAACTGCTGTTTTTATAACTTGAGGAGCGCTGTCGCCGTTTTCAATAGTTGTAAAGACTACCAAAAGCTCTTTAAAAGAGCCCTGCTTCATTTGTTCTGATATTGGCTCAGCCATATCTATCGCTTTACCTGTGACTCTATATTCAAAGCTGTCAGCATGCACTAAGAGAAGCCTCAAATTTACATTCCTCCCTAGCGCGCAGTAACATATTATGTTTCTAGCTTAAATATTACGTTTACTTGCGTCTTTGAAATATAGAATCTACCTTAGGAACTATAGAAGATTGAATTAGATAAAAATGGTCTATTAAACTTCCTCCATACCTACTACTACGTCAACTCTCTTTTCAATTCTATCTATTTTACCGTCGCGTATCCAGACGATTCTATCAGAGACATCTATCATCTTTAGGTCGTGGGTAGCCGTGAAAATCGTTACACCCTTCTCGATATTAAGCTGTCTAAGCATGTTTATAATTTCCAGTCCCGTATGAAGGTCAAGGTTTCCAGTAGGCTCATCAGCTAACACTATGACTGGGTCATTAGCTAACGCTCTGGCAATTGCAACTCTCTGTTGCTGTCCTCCGGATAATTCAGCCGGCTTATGATGCAATCTATCTCCCAGTCCAACTCTATTAAGGATCTCCACAGCCCTCCTCATCCTTTCTTCTCTAGGAACGCCAGCGAATATCATTGGAAGTGTAACATTTTCAAGAGCTGTTAAAACCGGAATTAGGTTGAAGGTTTGGAATATGTAGCCTATTTTACGACATCTAAGCCAAGCCAACTCATAGGCGTCAAGCTTAGATATGTCAACCTCATCTATGTACACTCTCCCCCTGGTAGGTCTATCCAAGCCGCCGATCATGTTGAAAAGCGTGGTTTTACCACTTCCAGAAGGCCCCATGATGGATAGATATTCTCCACGCCTAATCCTTAAGTCAATACCATCTAAAGCTTTAACGACTACTTCACCCATCTGGTAGTACTTGGCTAGGTCTTCTGTTTCAACTGTATACTCATACCGCAAGTTTTTTCCACCTCTATTTTTATCACTAAAAATATCAATAAAAGGTTTTCCTTTCTCTGTAAACTTTAAAGCTCAAATCTTAACGCGTCCGCGGGGTCCATACTGGCAGCATGGTATGCTGGATATATCGTAGCTCCAACGGTTAGAATCATAGCTATCGCTATGCCCTCGCCCATCCTCATGATGTAACTTGCTAGCAGCGCGGGGGAGAATATTATATTCATGTATTCTCCGATGTATATGAGGACTCCGGCGAGCCAACCAATTACAGCCCCTATAATTCCTCCGATAATACCTACCAGTATGGCTTCAAACATGAATATCATTAGTATGTGACCATCCATAGCTCCAAGACATTTCATGGTACCTATCTCCTTGGTCCTCTCTGTAACGGCCATTAACATAGAGTTTAATATCCCCACCGCGCATACGATCAGAGATATTATAGCCATCCAGAGCTGGTAGCTTTTAGCAGCTTCGGAAGTCCCATATATAAAGATCATTATGTCTGACATAGTCCTGAGACCTACGTAGAAGGCTATCCCTAGAACTATTGAGATGGCTGTTATTAATGCTCTTACAAAACGTCGCCTTATACTTTCAATGCTAAACTTAAAGGCTTCACCTGGTGGAAATTTAACCTCTCTCGATTCTACAGTACTTTTGCTCATGACTAAGTCAAAAATTATAAGCAATTGTACTTTTTAAATTTTATGGGGCGTACTATTTGTTTTTCACTTCCTTTTTTCCTGAAGGTTATCAAGTCTAGGCTTTCAACATCTCCATGGTATGCCTTCAACTCTGCAGAGTATGAGACTTAGAGCAATTTTACGTACTTCAACTCCATGCTTGTAGGTTTAACAGAGAATATTAGGAGGTTGGAGAAATGTAAGTTTTCCTTCGGTTCCCACTTCAGTTCATGCAAGGAGAGCCCCGCCGATAAGGTTAAAAGTTGGGAGAAGATAGAGGTAGTAATGATGGAGCTATTACTATCAAGTGCGGCTACAATCATGTGGATACTTGTAATGTTGACTGTAATAATATACTTAGTTATCGTCTTCATACTTGGGGAGGAGGATTAACGGTCGGATGTCATTTGAAGGTTTATCAAAGCGATTACTAGAGGCTCTCAAAGACATTGGTTTAGAAGAGCCTACACCGATACAGAAGAAGGCGTTACCTCTTATTCTCTCAGGTAGAAATGTACTGATAGTTGCACCTACTGGCTACGGTAAAACTGAAGCGGCTTTAATACCAGTATTTGAACTATATCTTAGACTTAAAGATAAGCCTAAAGGTATAGCTATACTCTACATAACACCTCTAAGAGCTTTAAACAGAGACCTTTTAAGAAGGATTAGAATACTATGTGAAAAATTAGGCTTAGAAGTGGATGTTAGACATGGAGATACGGATGAGGGAGCTAGAAGAAGGCAAGCATTGAAACCTCCTAAAATGTTGATAACGACACCTGAAACGCTTCAAGCCATTCTTCCGGGTAGAATTATGAAGGAGCATTTTAAGGGCTTAAAGTGGGTTATTATTGATGAAATTCACGAACTGCTCGATAGTAAACGTGGAGTACAGTTAACTGTAGCGTTGGAAAGGATTAGAGCTATTAAAAATGGAGATTTCCAATTAATCGGGATATCTGCCACTCTAGCGGACCCAAAGCTTGCAACTGAATTTATAAGCGGGTCTAAATCGATGGACTTAGCCGTAGTCGAAGACCTTAAAAACGCTGAAGTTATCGTAGACAACCCTCAACCTTTAGACGTAGATTTTGAAAAATCTATAGAGCTTGCTCTACCAGCTGATGCTGTAGCGAGGATTAGAATTTTGAAAGAGTACGTAGAGAATAAGTGTTGCCTCGTATTCGTTAATACGAGGGAGCATTCTGAAGTTTTAGCTTCAAGGTTAAAGGTTTTAGCGCCAGAAGTTAGGGTTGGAGTACACCACGGTTCTCTATCTAGAGATGTCAGGCAGGAGGCTGAGGAAGATATTAGGAAGGGTGGGCTTAATGCTTTAATCTGTACGAGCAGTATGGAGCTCGGCGTGGACATTGGAAGATTGGATATGGTTGTTCAATACATGTCTCCGAGACAAGTTATTAGACTCATACATAGAGTTGGTAGAAGTGGTCACGGAATTGGCAAAGTAAGCAGGGGATTGATCATAACGGTATCTCCTGAAGACTCTCTTGAAGCTGCGGTGATAGTTGGGAGAATGTTTGGAAGATTGCTTGAAGAGGTCAGAGTGCATGAGCTGGCGTTTGATGTTTTAGCTCATCAAATAGCTGGCTTAACGCTCGATTTTAAGCGTATAAAAGCTGAAACAGCTTACGAAATAATCAAACGCGCCTACCCATATAGAGGGCTTACACTAGACGACTTTATTGAAATTCTCAATTTTCTAAACAACATTGGAGTGATCAAATGTTTAAATGGTGAATTGCGAACTACTCTTAAAACCTACAGCTACTACTTTGAAAATCTTTCAACAATTCTAGGTGTTGAGCAGTACGCTGTTAAAAATGCTTTAGATGGAAGGATTATTGGCGTTTTGGATCAAGAATTTGTGGGTGAGAGAGGGGAGGTTGGTCTCATTTTCATAATGAAAGGGCAGACTTGGAGGATTTTAAGCATAGATCATGAGAAGAAAATAGTTAACGTTGAACCAACAAGAGAAATCGTTGGTGCAGTACCTTCATGGGAGGGTGAGCTGATACCAGTATCAAGAGAGGTAGCATCTGAGGTCTATGAAAGCATCAGTAAGATTTACGATGAAGTCAAATATGGTGGTGATCCTTTTAAACCCCTGCGAGATTATAATTTGACGGATTCCGCCAAGTCTAAAATTGTAGAATATGTAAAAGAACAGAGTAGGATGGGCATCCCTGTTCCTAGTCCTAGGAGAGTGTTGGTTGAGGGTTTTAGAGAAGCTGTAGTTATACACTCACCTTTTGGAGATCTAATAAATAGAACATTAGCATTAACGTTGACGGCTGTGCTCAGCAATAGATTTGGACGCTCAATAGGCTTTCAGTCAGACCCGTATAGGATTTGCCTCCTAGGTCTATTCAACATATCAGTTCAAGACGTTGTTGAGGAGATTAAAAGACTTAAACCAGAAGAGCTTACCAGATTACTTGAGGTCGTTTTACCGGAGACCGGTCTCTTTAAATGGAGGTTTTGGCATATAGCGAAGATGTTTGGCGTAGTAAGTAAGGATGCGGATTATAGCTCTTTAAAAGTTAAAGCACTTATAGATGCTTATAGAGGAAGCCCTATTTTCCGTGAAACTTTTAGGGAGATATTAACTGATAAACTGGATTTAAAAGGGGCAATGAGCATCTTAGAGGGAATTGCAAAGGGGGAGATCGGCGTAGACGCTCTACCTCCAAGTTTAAACCCATCACCCATTGCTATTCCCATACTTGAGAAAACTCTACCGCAGGATATTCTTAGACCAGTATACTCGAATAGTGAAGTTTTAAGGTTGCTTAAACTCAGGCTTATGAATACGCGTGTAAAGCTCATATGTATCTACAACAACGATTGGGAAACCATAGTTAAAGTTGCAGATTTATCCGATAAGATTAGATGCCCACGGTGTAGGTCGACGCTCATAGCCGTCACTAAACCGGGGGATCAAGATTCTAGGAAAATAATTGAAATGTGGCTTAAACGTAGAAAAATGAATGGAGAGGTTAAGAATGCGTGGATGGGGCTGTGGCGAAGTGCTAGTTTAGTTCAAAGTTTGGGTAAACTTGCAGTCATGGTCATGGCTGGAAGGGGGATAGGGCCTACGACGGCTTCAAGGATATTGAGTAAGCCATTCATAAACGAAGAGCAACTCCTCAAGGAAGTTTATAGAGCTGAAATGGAGTATATTAGAACGCGGCCATTTTGGGATTAAGTTTAACCAAGTATTTCTTCAACTTTAACTGGTCTTTTTCTCCTCCAAGACTCTACGGTGGCTAAAGTTACGGCTAAAGTTCTTAAACCCTCTTCTATTGGAACCTCTGTTTCGGTGTTTTTAACTATACTCTCTAGGAATTTCCTATCTTCTTCAAGATATGGATTTACCGAGTGTCTAATTTCTGTAGATTCCATCCCCTTGTAGATTTTTGTATATTGAGAACTTATTTCTAATTGAAGGTTCTTAGCAATAATCTTTAACCCTACAGCTCCACCCGTAGGTTGAGCGGCGGATGTATTTGATATCACCCCTACAGCACCATTGGTGAATCTGAGGGTGAAAACTCCAACGTCTTCTATAGTGAAACCGGATATATCCGTGTGTAAAATCGTATCCATTTCTGTGTAGACAGTTTCAATTTCACCGCATAGGAATCTTGCTAAGTCGAATATGTGAGTGGTTTGTTCTACAACTTGACCACCGCTCATATCTCTTTTAATCCACCACCCTCCGATTGTTGAGGGAATCCAACCCCACCAGTACCCTTCAACCAAACCTATTCTACCGCCTTCTTTCATCAAGACCGCACGCGCCCTTTTAACATTGTACTTACGGATAGCTTCGACCATAGACTTAGCGATAGATATGTCTAAAGCTATGGGTTTTTCTATGAAAACGTTAACGTTTTTCTCAGCGGCTACAACGACTTCATCTTTATGGGCGAAGGGTGGGATACATATCCAAACGGCGTCTAAGCGTTCTCTTTCAAACAAATCACGGTAGTTTGTGTAGATGGAGCCTGTTCCAACTCTTTGAGCAAACGATAACGCTCTAGATTTATCTATATCGCAGAAAGCTATTGGTTTAACGCCGAGGCTCATAAGTTGGTTTAAGTGATGAGAGGCTATACCTCCACATCCTATGAATCCTACCTTGAGGTCTGTTATGTTCATTATTGGACACCTGGTTAAAGGTTAACGCGCGAGTTTACCAGTTAAACAACTACTGGTTTAATCCCTAGGAATTTACATGCATCTTCTATTTCGGTTACGTAATCTCCATGAATCATACTGGCGTGATGTACAAACCCTTCCTCTACTAGAACTCTGTAAAGCTTATTTAGGTCTTTGACTTCAACCCAGCCGTATGAGCCTCTCGTATAAAGTGGGTCTTCCACAATCCTACCGCGTGTTATGAGCATCTTAAATTCTCCCTTATGCTCTGTAAGCCTACTTATAGTTACAGTGTTTGGCTTGAGCTTAAACTCGGCGGTTCCATAAGACCTCTCTACACCTACATCTCTGAAGAGAATACTATGGTATCTAAGGTTGATCGGACATCCGGGACATACCAGAGAAGGTGGCGCGTTACCACAATGCCACATTAGAACGAGGTTATCCTTCTCCGGATGACTTATAGTCCAGTCTACGAAGTGCGGGGGAGTTGTTTCAAGCGAGGCTAGGTATTGTATTAGCATTGTTAAAGCTCCGTATATGTCAGATTCACAGGCGCACAGCATCCCCGAATCCGTTAATCTTCCCAAGATGTGGCAGACAGCTATACCATATATGTGTTGGAATTCAACCCAACATCTAACACCCGTAGCGGAAAGCCGTTTATCTTGAAATATTCTCCTCAGAACTGTTTCAACTTTCGCTATGAGTTTGAGTTTTTCAGGTGGAACTTCTGAAGATGTAACATACTTATTAATTTCTTGGATTGTTTTTACAACATCGGGATCACTGTCGCTAAGAGAGTTAACTAGTAATACTACTTGGGATAAATCTACTGGTACGATTTTCTGACTAAAGTGTCTTAACATTTCAGCTTCGTTAAATGTACATGTTTCGAAGCGTTCAGGTCTAGGGCCGATAAGCCCTATGTTAGCCCATTTAAACCCGCTTACTATGGCGCACGTCCTTGCAAACGCGTTGACAGCCTTGAGGAATAGTTCATCTTCCGGAAAAACTATGCCTAGAAACTTAAACGGCAGTTCTCTACGGTATAGGGCTGATGTTAGGGATAATGTACCACAGAAGCTGTCTGATTTCCTGAAACCTTCGGGACTTATAGTGGGCTCTTTGGTTGCGAAAACCATCACAGGTACTCTTAAACTATCTGCTATTCTAGCACCCGCCACCTCATCTCCAAAGGTCATGGTGCCTAAGATCAAACCTTCGACGCTTTCAGCTTTAAAAAGTCGTACGACTTTATCAGCATCTTCATCGTTTCTGACGAGGCCGTTTTTAGTCAAATTCTCAGACGGATATAGGAGCGTTATATTCTCAACTTCAGACAACGTTTTAATGAAACGTTTTCTAAGTTCTATGGCCCAATCTTCGTCGAAGGGTTCTCTGTGTAGAGGGACAAAACCTATTTTAACCTTCCTCATTAAACCACCTCCCTTTTCAACTTAAAAATTCCCTCAGGAAACGGACACCGTTCACTATTTCATATTCTACTTCGAGGAAGTCTATAAGCTTATGCTTTAAATATCTTGGTGAACATATTTCATACGAAATATACCTGTTATAGCCTATGCTTTTCAAAGCCTCTACAAACGGCTTAACTATGCGTTTAAACATACCAGTCCCTATAGGAGCCCTCTCAATCCTCGATGCTCTTAGTATAGAGCCTCCTCCTGTGGGGATCACTATGAATTTACCTGGCCTTTCAACGGAATCACCGACATGAACATGCACCAATAGTTTTCCAACCTTTCCGTAAATAGTTTTAAATCTTTCTAATACATCTCCACCCGATGGGTCTACGTCTCTAACCCATATTAAAAGTTCAGGGTCTATACAAGCCTTTAACGCGTCCGAACCGACTTCTTCTATCATATCCAATACGTCCTCGTAGCTTTCCATAATTGGTGGATGATTTTGCAAAGCTAAAGTTACACCGTAATCTTCGGCGAACTTTGAGACCTCTTTAAACGCCTCAACGCATAAACGCCAGTGCTCATGATAAGGTATGGAGGCGTCTACATCAGTCATACCCGCTGCGAAGACGCGTACAACATCCGTCTCAAGATCTCTCGCGAGTTTCACAAGTTCTTTGACGTACAGTATGTTAAGTTCTCTTTTAAATGCATCGGAGCCTGAGAAATCGTTGTAACCAGCTATAGCAGCTATCTCAACACTATTTGACGAAGCTAGTTCCTTAAGGTTTCTCCTAGATTCCGTAGATAGATCTCCTGGGTTTGCATGAGGCCTCTTACCCATTAATTCAACCCCGTCGAAGCCGTACAGTTTAACTTTCGGTATAAGCTCTTCAAGGGTTACTGGGCTTCCTCTGTAGAAGAAGCCGGACAAGCTCACACTATGCAGGGAGAGCTTCAAAAATCTCAACCACCTAAATTAAAAGTATCCTTAATACTATTTAACGTTAAGAAGTGCAACTTATGTGAGGTTTCCTCCCAATTATGAAATCTTCCAAAGATATCGATCTCAAAACAACCACGGCAGCACGCGTACGGAGAAGCTCGAGGAGAGCAGAATCAATCATCAAATTGTTAGATGTTTTACCGAGATATCTGAAGGAAATGGTTTACAAAAATTGAAGCCTCAGTTATATCCTCTGGGTACCTTTTAGTCCGAAGTGGCTTGTAGAGGAATGGACTTAAACCTATTATGGGAAAATCAGTTGAATACGGGGGAAGTTCTTGATAATTTAAGTCATTTTAATCTTTATACGCAACTACAGCCAATGCCTTCGGTATCCTTCTAACCGTAAAGCCAACCATTTCAAGCCTGTTTTTAACACCAGCCATTATATCCTTCCCACTTTTATAACCTGGCTGACCAGTATAGTGCACGAGTATACCTTTGGATTTAAGAATTCTGTAAAGTTCACGGTAGAATTCTAGTCCATACAATTCTCCGGCTAATGATAGCCTAGGAGGGTCATGCATAATCCTATCGAAAGAATTATCGGCTAAATATTTAACGACTTTTAAAGCATCTTCAATAACTATTGTGATTCTGCTATCTTCAAGCCATCTACTCCATGGATTGAAACAAGCGATTTCAAGCACGTTAACATCCTTCTCCACGGTCAGTACTTCGCTAGCTCCATATTTTAAAGCCCATATAGCGGTATATCCTAATCCAGTACAAATATCTAAGACTCTACAACCTCTTCTAACGGACAATAGTTTAACCTTGATCTCTGAATCCTTCCAAGGGGTGGTGTCTAATATACGGTGCATATGAATACCATCTATCTCTATTGTAGGAGCGGTACTTGGAGCCACAGGCTTAAGCTTGTAGTAGTGACCTTCACAAGCTTTAGCTATTTTAACGAGAGAACAATCTAAAATAGCGTAAACTGCTTCTTCATCTAATGCCTTTTTAAACTCTTCAACATGAACTCTTGAATCACGTATTATAACGTAGTCTTCATCTACGTAAACCTTCTCCTTTGAAAAGCCCATGTCCAAGGAGGTGTAGATTTCACTAGCCGGAGTAGAGCTTAAGATTTCTCTAATTGTCCAAGGTGTTAAAACTGGAGCTTTCTTAAAATGGTACTTGAATGTTTTAAAAAGCGTGAACATCGTTTTTCAGCAAATATGTATTGAGGGAAGTGAAGTTAAATAATTTAACTTTCAAGGATAGTAAATCCTCCTAATAGGAGTGTTGTGAGAGAATGAAGATTTATATTTTAACGGATATGGAGGGGATCAGCGGCATTTGGCGCCCTGAACAAGTGCAGAAAGGATGCCCAGAATATGAGAAAGCCCGTATACTACTTTGCGAAGAGGTTAATTCTGCTGTTGCTGGAGTCTTTGACGGTGGAGCTACGGAAGTCGTTGTATTGGATGGACATGGTAGTGGTGACAATTTTATACTGGAGATGTTGGATGAAAGAGCGGTTTATGAGACCGTGAAGAGCCCGTTGGAGGTTATGCCGAGTCTCGATGAAACCTTCAGCGGACTGATACAGATTGGTTGTCATGCGATGGCTGGAACTTTAAATGCATTTCTAGATCATACTCAATCATCTTCGTGGTTTAACCTATACATTAACGGGAGAAGGTTTGGTGAAATCGGTCAAGCGGGAGCTTATGCTGGTGCCTTCGGCGTACCAGTCATCATGGTTACTGGAGATACTGCCGCGTGTAAGGAAGCGCGTGATTTCTTTGGAGACGTTGAGTTTGTTGCTGTTAAAGAGGGGCTTGGTAGAAATAGGGCTAAGTGCATAGCTCCTAAACGTGCTCATAAAATGATACATGATGCCTCTATGAGAGCTGTTCAACGAGCTAGGATCGGTACTTTTAAACCATTTATTCTTGAAGCGCCGATTGAGATGAAACTGGAGCTTTGTCGAAGTGACTACGCTGATGAATACGCTACTAGACCCGGAGTAGAACGTTTAGATGCATGTACTGTACGCAGGATCGTTAAGAGCGCTAAAGAGATATACTATTGGTAGCTGGTTTCAGTAGAGCGGTTCGCTAATTTGGTATTTAATAAGAGGGGATGTTGAATAAGGATGTTAGAGTTTTATCAATTAACGAGAGAAAAATGAACGTATAATTGTTCAGGATATAAATTTAAAAGTTAGTTTATCATTAAAATCTAACGGTATATCGACGTGAAGATCAGTTCATTAAAAGCATTAATAGTTATCTTAATAGTGATTATGGTTATACAAACCATTTTAAGTACTTCTTTGGAAGAGAAACATTGCCAGAATATTACAGTGTATAGATGCAGAAGCTTAATCAACTACGCCTTAACTGAGGGTACTCCAAAATCTCATAGGGATGATGAAGCCGATGAATTTGTACATAAAATCAGATGGAATGAGACAAGCGTTAGTGAGTTGAATTTCCCAACTATACGCGAAGCCTTAAATTGGGTTTACGAAAACATCATTTACTGTTACGATGAGTTTTCCTATGGATGCTTAGAGGCTTGGGCAACCCCGGAAGCGACGCTAACGCTTAAAACCGTCAACGGTTCGGAGGGGTTTTATGGAGATTGTGAAGACTTGGCGATTTTACTGGCATCTTTGATAAAGTTTCATACGTTTGAATTCAACCCTGAAGAAGATGAAGTTTACGTGATGTGCGGCCTCCTCGAGTTAAAACCTGGGGTAGCAGTGCTACATGCATGGGTTATCTTTTACGATGGAGGTGAACATAAGTGGTATGAAATAGACCCTACGAGGAATTGCATGAAAACCATAGCTTATCCGATGAACGGTACACTATGGTTTAACGACGTGGGGGTGTTTGGCTTTCAACCTGGATACTACCCGGAGTATTATTAACTATTCTCCACGTTATGGAAGTTGTTGTTACCATTAACATCCATCGGAAGATGTTGATTTGTTAAAAAGTTTTAAGTAAGTCTTCCAAAAGAAAGTTTTGGAAAGTGATTTATTTGAAGAAGACGTTTTTGATGGGCATACTTATTTTAGTGGTCGGACTCATAGTTTTAGCGGTTGGCCTACCCATAGGCTATTCAGAAGCACCACTAGAGATGAGTGAGTGGAGGGTCACTTGGTTTAGGATATTTTCAGCCCCTACTGAAATTGTACCTATTGATACCGTAGGGATAGCGGTAAATGAAACGACCCTACCAGCCAGCTTTGACTTCATCATGAGCGACCTTGACTTTGCACCCTATACGGGCTCTATGGATGAAATAGGACTCATGGCCAAAACGGAGGTCTATGTTCCAAGTGATGGGAAAGTCCGCTTTGAACTGGGTAGCGATGATGGTAGTGCCCTCTTTCTAGACGGAGAAATTGTAATAGATAACTGGGGACTCCACGCTTATCAACCAATGTCCAAGGTAGTTAGTTTGGAGAAGGGAGTTCACACGTTAGAAATATGGTGGTTTGAATGGCATGGATCAGCCGTGCTAAGTTTCAAGATGGATGAAAAGGTCACCTCTAGCGACCCCTTATACGGTCGAGTTGTAGGCGGAGCGATTGTTATCGCTGGACTTGCTGTAATGATAGTATTTAGACCTGAGAGGAAGAAGTAGAGCCTATACTAGGTCTTTTTAGGTTTAAGTAGGAATCCTATTAACGTTAAGATAACCCCTAGGAGTACTAATGCCCCTCCTCCTGTCATTATACCCATGGCTGTCTGTTGTTCAGGAATCGCCATGTTGAATAAAGCGGCTGCGTCATCTTCTATTAAAACCTGGTAGTATTCGATTGCAAGTGTATGTCTACCAGCTGTTAAATATGCTTCAGTAGATTGTTGAACGTTTGGGTCTGGGCATGGAAGATTTAACAATACCTCACCATCTAGAAAAAGTGTTATATCACCGTCGTCTCCACCTATGGTGAACTGGATGGTCACATCTCTGGGAACGTTTATTTCCAAGAACGCTTTAAATCCTATAGGTTCATTCCTATAGGAGTATTCGAGGGGGTCATAACTGAAGATTGTTGGAAACCTACCAGTTGCTATAACGTCACCCCAAACTCCGTAAGTGTTCTGCATAGAGTACCATGTGACCTGCCATTCACCAGCTTCTATACTAAATTGCTGACTAAGTTGGAAGCCGAAGCTGATGATGACTGCGCCTAAAATTATTAAAATTAAACCGGGTATTAAAATAGGTTTTCGCATTCAAAAATAGATTTGAACTACGAATATTTAAAATTAATGGAAGTTAGTATCTTATGGAGATTCTTTACGTTTTGAAAATTCAATTCTATATTTTATGGAGAATTCTCTAAACAAACGTTTTTAGCTATTATCATAGTCTTTACGGATGTTTTGCTTCGCATGCGGCTATTTGATTTACTGAGAGTTAGATTAGCCGATTGACCGGCTGTATTGAATGGATTTGAACAGGTTGAAAGAATAAGTCTAACAACTAGGATGTTGTGTTTAGATTTTTACGTATAAGTTCTGTCTCATCGAGTACAAGTTTACATACTTTTCTCATAAGATCCATAACCTCACGCCCCTTCTTCTCTATACCAATCCATCTATTGAACATACCCTCTAATGTAACAACCCATGTTATGCTTTCAGGAGATTTGTAGAATTCAACCATACCCTTTACTGCAGCATCCTCATCTCTCGCAAAAGGCTGGTATTCTATTGGAAGTGATAAGAGGGATATCGAGAATTTATCCGGCTTAACCGATTTGATTAAACTCATTATCTCAGTGTTGTTGTTAAGCCTATCTATGAGTCTATTGGATACCTCAAACTCTGGAATTAAGCTTCTCATTTTCTCCAAGTAGGGTGATGGCGCGAAAAACCAGTTTTTACGTATAAAGCCTCTGCGGACAATGTTACATTCTAAAGGTTTAAGCTTCCTATACAGTTCAGCTTCAAAGTTACCCATAGACTCTTTATTAACATATTCTAAAACGCCAGAAACTATCCATATTCTATCGAAGAATCCTACGGTTCTAGAGGAGATTAAAAGCCTGGTGTAACCGAGCATCTTCTTAGGAGTGCAAACGACGAAGCCTTGATAGTCCTTCCAGTCTTTGATATAGTCTTTGAAAAGTTGAACTAGGAATGGGGTTGTTGCGGAAATCTTCTTTCTACGACCCTTACGTTTTTTAAAAACCAATAATCCTCCCCCTCTAGCGTGTGGAGATGGGAAGTTTAACAGTATACTAAAATACTTGTTTTGAGTTTAATAATTTAAAGTTTGAGGGCTTCAGGTAGTTATGGAGTATGTAGACTTTAGAATACTCAAAAGGGGTGAGGTGGTTTAGACTCGGAAAAACCTAGAAGGAGGCCTAGGAGGAGAAGGGCTAAGACGCGTCGTGAGAAGCTACAAGCCGTATTTATATCTATACTAAGGGCTATGTATTTGGGTCTTAAATGGTCTGGATTATGGCTTAAGGAGTTTTTGCGGAGAGTTGGATTAGTTGCCTTTAACCCATTTAAAGCCTTTACGGAAATCAGCGAAAACCCTGACATAGGAGGCCCCATAGCTGTTTTAGCGATACTTATAATAGCCGATTTAATTAATAGGCAACTTTTTATGCTCTTTAAAACAAACCTCTTCATCTTTAAAGGTTCCGACGTCTTAGAGCCTTACAAGTCCTCCCTGATGGATGCTACAACCGCCACGCAAATAGTCGTAATGTCTCTTATAAACTACGGCTACTACATTCTCAGAAACACCATAATATACTATGTGATGGCTTGGATACTTAAAACGGAGAAGCATTTCACGAGCATTCTAATGTCCACCACATACGCCATGTTCACCTACGTGATTGGGAAGGTTATAGAGGCTTTTGCCATATTATTCATAATTCCCCCGCTAACAGTGGTGTTGGCAGTAGATACATCCGTCGCTATGCTTTCATCATCTGTGACGCTTGTTTTAATAAACATAGGTAATATTGAAACTGCTAATGCTATGACGAATACGTATAGGGAGGCTTGGGAAAATCAACTGGCACCTAGAGTTCTCTCAAACATGGCATATGTCTTCTCAGTATGGGCTTGCCTAATATGTACAGTAGCTCTCTACGTTATGTTTAAAATGCCTAAGAGTAAGGCGTTAATCGCCGGAGTAACTCCTTTAATTATAGACGCAGTCCTCAGAGTGGTTTTACTTGGGAGGTTCTTCTAAAAACCATGAATATGGATGTTAGTAGAATTACAACAGCCGCTACTACCGGAATAGTTGGAGGAGACCTACTGGCCGTTAAATTCGGTATGTTTGTTGAAGATATTAGCATGCTTGTAAAATAGCTTTGGGGAGTCTTTCCACTTGAATCTTTAAACTCTATCAGGAAGCGAGAGCTCACGAGCACACCAGTTTCACAATCGTAGTTTCTTTCAATGAAGCCATCCATTGTCATATTCTTTAGATCACCAATGTTAAGCCCATTTATAGTGAAAGTAGCATTTGTCAGCCAGCAAGCTCTATCCACGAATATCTTTGAAGAGACCAGCCGTAAGTCTACAACAGTCGTCGATAGGTTTTCAAGTTGAATAATATCACCCAATCTTGGAGTGTAATCTATCCAGAGGTAGTTTGTAACGTTTTCTATTAACTTATCGTCTATCGCCTTGATCTGGTTGGATGATAGGTCTATCTTGAACGTTTTCTCAAAAGACATGTCTTCAATACGCATTTCATAGTAGATGAAGACGTATCCATCCGTCAGGTTTATGACAGTCCACTTGAAGATCCCCGTTGTCGGAGCGTAAGGAGCACCCTTATACACGGACACATTGCAACTATACTCCACATATGTGCCCGGGTTAAGCCAACTTGGTTGCGTAGAGACTGCTCTCTGAAACCTGGGGATACTAGTTATGGAGAATGCCAGTATGATTAGCATAGCTATTGTTAATCTACGTCTCAAAATAAAACCCTAAAAATGAAGAAACTAAGTGAGTCTTATAAAATTATTCTGGAGCGATTATGCGGCTAGATTGGTTTCGACTGAAACTTTTCATAATCTGATGATCGTTTTTCGAAATATTTTACTAGCGTATGATGAAAGTGCAACATACTTTTAAACAACCTTTGTTTAGCTGTAACGGTAGAAGAGTCCAAATTCCTTAGAGGCGAGTGGATATTGCTTAAATATAGCCTATATAACAAGTATTGGGGAGACCACTATGAGCGTTAAGTGTGGCGTTGTAGGTTGTGGTGTTATAGCCAATGAAGCCTATTTGCCCGCTATTAAGAAGTATGGAAGGCTTGTGGCAGTATGTGATATAGTTGAGAAGAAGGCGGAGAGGGCGGCTAAACTATGGGATGCTGAGGAATATTATACAAATTATGAGGAGATGCTTGAGAAGTCTGATGTTGAAGCCGTATTTATACTTACAGACATGGGCGATCACGCTAGGCAAGTAGCTATGGCTGCTAATGCAGGTAAACACGTCTTAGTTCAGAAACCCTTAGCTACAAACATGGATGATCTTAGAAGCGCTGTAAATGCCGTTAAAAAATCCGGTGTAAAAGCTCTAGTTGAGCCTTGTGTTCAAATGTTTCCAGAGTATGTTAAGGCTAAGGAAGTTTTGAAAGACATAGGTGCGATCTTCTGGTTTAAAGCTGGTCTTGGACGGGGGCCACCCATATGGGGTGCAGAGACTTTCTTCACCAAGAGGGCTGGAGGGCCCCTATTCGACCTAGGCGTCTATGAAATATCTGCTCTAACGTTTCTACTTGGACCTGCTGAGAGAGTATCAGGTTTAGCGAGGATATCTATACCCGAGGTAGATATAGTGCCAGAAGATTGGTTTATTGAACACTTGTCCAAGTTCGACTCCTATAGAAGTGTGTGGCCTTTATTGGGGAGAGCACCTAGAACTCAGAAAGTTAAGGTGGAGGCTGAGGATAATACGTTGACCCTTATTGAGATGAAGTCTGGATGCTTAGGTGTTGTAATAGCCAACTTCGTAACGCCTGATGGCCTTAGAAGCGACGTCGGCATGCTCCCAGACATAGAAATCTACGGCTCAGACGGGGGTGTTCTCATAGGTAGTGGAGCTTATGCTATTGCCTATAAGACTGTTAAAATGCGTGAATGGGTTAAAGTTGGTTGGGATGCCATTAGCAGGCGTGGCTGGAGCTACTATGAGACTTCAACTAAACATTTCTTAGAGTGTATAGTGAAGGATGAAGAGCCAATACCCAACATAGATTGGGGAGCACATGTAAGCGAAATAATGATAAAGTCTATAGAGTCTTCAAGAACTGGTAGGATTCTTAAAATGGAGACTACATTTAAACCATACTGAAACTTAGCCATCCCATCTTACTAATGGCATATGGGGATTTTTCATGCAGAGGGTTAGCGAACTCTATGAAAACTGGGGTAGAAATGCTAAGGTTTTAGTGCTTACCGAGCCGTTATGGAGTATCCCTATGAGCTGGGTCTTCTTTTATAGACCGGTATTTATGCGTAGTTTGGGTATTACAGAGGTTGAAATAGGTCTGATGATGACTTTATACTCTATTCTGCAAATTTTCCTACCTCTATTTGGAGGTTATTTGGCTGATAGATTTGGGAGGAAAAGGGTTCTTATGCTGTTTGACGTAGTAGGTTGGACTGGCGCTATGAGCTTATGGATCGTAGCTAGAGAGCTATGGCATATGATGCTCGCTATAATATTTGAAGCCCTTATAACAGTGATATACCCTGTATGGGAGTGTATGCTTATTGAGGATACTGCTCCTGAATATAGAGCCAGCATATTCAGCACTATAAACTTGATCTACGTGATCGGAGGTCTTCTAACACCTTTAGCTGGACTAATACTTACGATGTATGGTGTTGAAGCAGGATGTAGAATACTCTTCACGATAGCTTTAGCCAGTCTATGTATAATGTTCACAGTAAGACAGATATTTCTAAGAGAGACAGAAATAGGCAATTTGATTATAAAAGAACGTAGCGATTTATCTGGTTTTAGAGGCTACAGAAGAGCTATTGAAATAGTCTTCAAAACAAAAGTAATCTTCTTAATCTTCATATGCACCGTTTTAGGAGGCTTCTATTATACTGTCTTAAGCACTTATAACGCACCATATCTTACCGACCCTAGGGGTTTGGGATTGAGCGAGGGGCTTGCATCAGCGGTTCCAGCATCTTCATCGATAGTATCCATTCTTTTACTAACCATAGTCTTGCCTAGGATAAGGAGAGAAGAGGGTCTTCTTAAAATTCTAGTTTTTGGCTACACTTTAGCCGCGTTATCTATGATAACCCTTATTATGGCTCCTAGCGGATGCTTAACCTTAGCCATTATCGCAGGCATTTTAGGAGGTTTCTATACATTCGTCTATCCGACCATAAGAACAATTCTCGTAAACAGGATAGACCTAGTAGATGAAAAGGCTAAGGCCAAAATACTATCTTTAACTACAACATCTTCAGCTCTCGTAAACTGGCTGACGCCTACTTTAGCGGGATGCGCTTATGCGGTAAATCCTAGAATTCCATTTTCAGCATCAGTCGGCGTCTTATTAACGAATGCCATAATAGCGTTTATGATTAAAACTTTAAAGAAGACATCCTAGGTTTATAGGCTTGGGTAGAAAAAGGTATTGGATTTGATGGAATTCTCTAAATGGTTACTTTTGCTTTGGGTTTTAGTATGAAGCCTATCACTGTTATTATGGCTCCTATGAATATTATGCCTCCGCCCGCTGTCTGCATGGTTGTGCCGATGCCCCACTCTTCGACGTGTACTTCGAAGGAGGCTGCCTGAGCTCCCTCCCACTCATACCACCACAACTCCAGCTCGTGTGTTCCAGCCGTTAGAAAAACGCTTGTTTCATCGACTGCGTAAGCCCTTAAAACCCAGCTGTTTATCACAGGCGTACCATCGACGTAAAGCACTATTCCGTCGTCGCTTCCAGCCCTGAAGATGACTGTCTTGTCTTCTCTGAGAGTTATGTATAGTTTCGCTATGAATCCGAAGTGGTCGAACCAGTCTTCATAGCTTATAGGGTTGTAGTAGAAGTTTTTCGGAAACCTAGAAGAACCTATTACGTCGCCGAAAGTGCCGAAGGAGTCAACTACGCTGTACCATGTTACATCCCACTCGTCAGCTTCGATCAAAGCCTCTAGAGAACTCGCATAGTGGAAGCCGTAAACCGTTAAAGCAATCCCGGCGAGAAGTATAGCCAAACCAACTATAAGTACGGTTTTATGCATAAAACCACCATTAAACAGTACCGAACTTACCTATTAAAATTTTGTCATCTAGAAATTCGGTGGGAAAAGCATAAAAGTAAATTCATATAATTTTTACTTGGCGTGTCTTTAAATGGGTTTAAAACCTTATGAAAAAATCGAGAAGGTTTCACTGCCTATCGTTATCGTCTTCAGCGTTCTCTTAGCCTTTGTAAGCATCGTCTGGATAAGCTTACTTCCATCTGGGCTTTGGCACTTCTACAATTTGGGTATTGTCGCATGCCCCCTACAACTCACATCAGCACCATTCATATTGATCCTATTGTCAGCTGCTATTAGCAGAGTTGGGTTTTTAAAGAAGCTTAAGACATCTACGGTGGTTTACTTATACATGGCTGCTGTTTCAGTCGCATGGTATACGGATTACGCGGCTACATCTGAGTGGTATGCAGGCGTATGGCATAATAGGAGGTTTTACCCAGATGTTACAATGCAGTATGTACCGTGGTATTTAGCTCCCCCAACCGACTACGTTGAAAAGCTCATAACTGGAGGAATGATAGACTGGGGTATATGGAGTATACCGATCCTATACTGGACAGTATTGCATGTAGTGTTTTACCTATTCATGGCTTCAATAATAACCATATTTAGAAGGAACTGGATAGATATTGAAAAGATTCCGTTCACGCACGTCTTAGCTTCACATGAAATCTTAAAGCATACATTTAAAGAAGAGGGCACGACCTCTAAACTCGCTAAACCATTCATCATAGGTGTACTACTGGGGTTAGTCGTTCAAATTCCAATATATATGACTGTTATGTTCCCCTGGTTCCCCGACATCTACGGATGGCGTGTAAACACGTGCGGTCATGGAGGATACTGGATACCCGCCGGTTCACCTTTATCTTCCGTCGTCGGATTGAGCATGTTCCAGAAGCACCCTGTATTCGTAGCCATAGGATATTTAGTGCCTTTATCGACACTTTTCAGCACGTGGTTTTTCCACCTAGTCTACATAATAGCCGTTCAAGTGGCATTCATCCTCGGTTACTATACTGGTTTAGATACGATTGGCGGATGCGGTAGGGCTTGGTGTGGAACAATTACACCAAACTTTGGAGAGCCTTTTAAGTTTATGGCACTTAGCTACGTAGGTGGATCTACTGCTCTAACAGTGATATACTTATTGTTAAACTGGAGGTATATTAGGGATACTCTACTTGCAACATTGGGTAAGGGTCCTCTGAAGAGCTATGAGGGGGAGGAGGCTATGACTTATAGGCAGGCATACATCCTCCTATTAGTATCCATAGTGTTGATTATGGTGGTTCTCCTGGGATGGGGTATGGGACCTACAACGTCGATTATCCTAATATTTACGGTCTTCATCTTCTGGATTGCTAATACCCGTGTCTGGGGTTTGGCTGGTTGTACGCTTCAAGGCGCTGAACATGGTAATGCCTTCTACAGACTATTTGTGTGGCCTCAGGCTCCCCAACCTCCAACTATGGAGTTTATGGCTTCAGCCTATCTCTCAGAGTGGCTGGTTGATGTGCCTAAATCTTTTGGAGGAGCTACGCTATCGTTTGCAGCAGGCTATAAGATGGCGAGTTTAACAGGTGTAAGGACTAGGGAAGCGTTTAAAGCGGTGTTGATCGCTGGGATTTTAGGCTATCCAATTGTCATGGCAACTTACGTCTTCATGTGTCACACATTCGGATTGGCAAAGCTACCAGTATGGGCTGAGAGCACATATGATTCTCTTATAGATAGATGCGGCAACCCAGACAATTGGAATGTAAGACCTGGCACCGAGCCATGGTGGCCTAATTTTCTAGTAGGGTTCATCATAGTGGCTTTGCTGAGCTGGCTCCACGCGAGGTTTATCTGGTTCCCACTTGAACCAATAGGATTTATACTTGGGACGAGCTACATGTCTATACTCTGGGGTATATGGTTTCCATTTCTGATCGCCTGGATTATGAAAACACTGACTCTGAGAATAGGGGGCACTAAAGGCTATGAGGAATTTGGAATACCTGTAGCTGTAGGTTTCATAGCTGGCTATATGATTGCCGTACTCATCGGTGGACTCGTAGGAATAACGAGGTTCTTCATACCGTTTTAAACCCCCTATTTTTATTTTCCAATTTCTTGGGGAAAAATATTAAATGTAAATTATGCGAGTATTTTAAGTGTATGGCTAAGTTAGCTTTGAAGGGTGGTTCGAGAGAAGCTGAAAGGCTTAGGGAGCTTGTTCCACGGTGGCCGATTTACGATGAAGAAGATGAAAGGGCGGTTGTTGAGGTTATACGTAGTAGAAGATGGTGTAGGCTTTACCTAGGCTCCAAGGCTGAGATGTTTGAGAAGATGTTTGCTGAGTATCATCAGGCTAAGTATGGGATAGCCGTTGCAAACGGCACTGTTGCTCTTGAGCTTGCACTTAAAACGGTCGGCGTTGGCATTGGGGACGAGGTCATAGTTCCAGCTGTAACGTTTATAGCTACCGCTTCGGCTGTAAGCGAGGTTGGAGCCATACCGGTCTTCGCAGACATAGACCCTGAAACAGCAGCTATAAGTGCGAAATCGATTGAGGAGAATATAACGGAGAAGACTAAAGCCGTTATAGGTGTTCACTATGCGGGCTACCCGATAAACTTCGATGAAATCCTCCCGGTAGTTAAAAAGCACGGTCTGTTTCTGATAGAGGATTGTGCTCACGCCCATGGTTCTGAATGGAGAGGGCGTAAAGTCGGCGCTATTGGCCACATGGGAGGCTTCAGTCTTCAGGAGAGTAAAACGTTAACAGCTGGTGAAGGCGGTATCGTTTTAACGAATGATGATGAGCTCGCTGAGAAGGCTAGGCTCATCCACAATATAGGTAGGGTTTTAGGTAAGCCAGGCTACATGCACTATATCCTGAGCTCAAACTATAGGCTTTCAGAACTTCAAGCTGGGTTGCTTATATCACAGATGAGGAGGCTTAGAGAGCAGGTCGAGCTTAAACACGAGACTGGTGAATATTTAGCTTCAAAGCTCAAGAAGATAGGGGGTGTTGAACCGCTTAAAAGAGACGATAGGGTTACTAAGAGGGGATACTACTTCTTTGTGATAAGATATAACTCTGAAGAATTCTATGGACTTCCAAAAGATAAATTTGTAGCGGCTTTAAACGCTGAAGGTGTACCGGCCGGTGTGGGTTACGGTATGCCCCTATACAAGCAACCAGCGTTTAAGAAGGAGAATCTTAAAGGGATATTCCCAGAAGACTGGAAAATACCAAACTATGAGGGTTTAAATTTTCCAGGTGCTGAGGAATACTGCATGAGGGAGGTAACACTTCCACATCAAATACTGCTCGGTGGAAGGGAGGCCGCAGACCTCATAGTAGCCGCTATAGAGAAGATAAAGAAGAACGTTAACGAGCTTTTAGGTTAAAGTTTCCCTATTTTTTAGGCTCTTTTGTAAGTCCGTACATTAGGATTAGAAAGCCTATAGCCATAGCCGCTAATCCAATAGATAGTATTTGATTTCTAAATGCTGATCTCTCTTCTTTAGGCTCTTCGAAGCGTCCTGTAATATATCCGATTTCTAAGTTTACGGTTTTCGGATAGCATGATGGGTAGTTGTAGATGAGGAAGTAGTACGTGGATGTTTCATTATTCTGAATGACGTGCCTATAGCATTCTCGGTGTGACCAGGAGATAGGTTTAGATATGTTTTCCATAATTGTAATGATACTTGGATAATCTTCTACGTCAAGCTCTTCAACTGTTTTAAATAGTTCTTCGAAGGCTTCACCAGTGTAAATCTTAAAGCCTACACACATATTTGCCCCTATATTGGCGATTATCGTAGTGTTTCCTGGAAAGGTGAACTTGAGGAGTTTAGCTTCTTCACGGTTCATTTCAAACCTCTTCTTGTAGAGTAGGGTTTCCAATTCAAGAGAACGAACTTGAGTTTCCACAGTGAGAGATGATGTGAAAAACGCCACTCCAATAGACAGCAGTAGCAGTCCAACGATGAAAAAACGCTTAAGCATTAAATAGCCCTGTTGAATAGATGGAACAACAATACTTAAACGTTGCTTTAAAAATTAAAAAAAAGGAGGGTTTATCTCTAGAATGGTATGAAGAACCTCACTGTTCCTATTAGGTAAGCTATTAGGTTTGCGAGCGCGTATCCGGCTATTCCTCCGCTTACAAAGGGTACACCGTATTCTTCATATGCTTTGCTACCGCCTATGCGTAAAGTTAGGAATTTAGCTATCCAAGCTCCTAAGAAGGCATTCCACTCTCTCATCCAGTTGGGTGCCACACCCGTCGCTAAGATAAAGCCTACTGGATGTAAAGGCCACCATATGAATCTGGCTCTTAGAAGGAACAGTACCATAACTATTATAAAGCCAGCAGCTCCAGCCTGAAACTGGAATATGGCTGGCGGAGCCTGTTCGTATCTTGCAAAGTCGTTATCGCACCAGGTTGTTACTGAGCAACTGCCCCATATTGGAACTCTACCAACGCCTAGAAGGTTGATTATCCAAACTCTAGTAGCATTTCCCACGAATATTGCGACTATACTGGCTATAGTAGTCAATATGAATATGTCTCTAAGGTTTATCTTAGCCATGTCTCCGATCTTAAGGTTCTGTATTGTAAGGTAGGCTCCTGTTTGAACGCCGTGGGTTACGTGGTTAAGCCCCGTATGCATGAATACGTGACTCATAATCCAGTCTGCACTGTAAGCCTGTGGTGCCGTTGGCCATATCAGTCTTAGAGGCCAGCTCGGCCATAAGGCTCTCTCATGTATGTATCCGCATCCGCTTAATCCTAGTACGTATGCTGCTGCTACTGTGTTTATGAATGCCCCTACTATTAGAACTGCCAGCGCTGTTCCTATGCTTAACCCGGCTGAGAGGCAGAACGCTAGCAGTATTATAGCCGATAATATTATGAAAATGTATATCTGCCTGTAAGTGAACGGTTCACGAGCCTCCTCAGGCGATCTACCTCCACGCATAGCAAGCCTTAAAGTCTCGGCAATATAGCTCCTAGCGTGAAACAGCATCATGACGGTCACAGCAAGTGTTCCACCTATCATAGTCACCCACATCCAGTAGTACGGTGGACCGAAGAGTGGAGATATATCTGACCCAGCCCATCCTAAAATTCTACAGCAACTTCCCATGTCAAAGACACCAGTATAGTATCCCATTACGTAAGCTATCTGAGCTAATATCACTATTATGATGAAGAACACCCAAGCTGAAAATAGCACTTCTAAAGGAGCTAGGTAGTATACTAGGAATGGTAGAATGTTCTTCGTATAACCGGGCCACCATACTAGGCTACTTTCAACTGGGTCTGTTGCGAATACACCAACGCAACCCTGAGGGCTCGTGGTCGTTGTTGCAGTACCCCTCCAAGCCAGTAGATCGGGCCACCAAGCCCAGACATATGTACATAGAACTTGTACTTCAAAGATCAATGCTACGAGGAAGCCTATGAGGAACCATCTCATAGTCTTCTTTGAAGCAGGTTCTTCCGACACCCTGCTTACGACATCGTATGTCGCTATTACGTATGGGAATGGGACTCTTTCAACGTCTAGCCATCTTCGTCTGAGTAGAAGCATTATGCTTGAGCCGAAAAGGTAGAATACTAGGAGGTATAGGGACCAGAATACTATGCTTCCAGCCCAAGCACCCCAATCCGTAGCCGCGCCTCCAATGTTTATACGTTGGACGACTTCAAGCGGAGGCATCCACCACCAGCTCTGAGCCATAGGCAATATTTCAGGCTCCGTGTACAAAAGGGTTCTGCTAAAGCCGACTGGCCAGCATGCAAAGGTTTCGTAGTGACCTATGCCGTACATTCCAACAGCGGCACCTACTACGTATATTGATGTTAGAAATGATGGTGATAGCTTACCTTTAAAGTATTTAAACGGGTATGCTAGTAGGAGGACCAGTAGGGATATTACTGGTATTCCCATGGTTTTTGAAACAGTACCCCACGCATAACGGCACATGAATGCACCACCTACTGAACCGTTTAAAGCAATCTCCACGGTACCTATGAAGCTCAGCAGTGTTGCTAAAATGGCAAGTGGAATTATTAGAGAAGGTTTAATTCTAAATTCTTTAATCTCCTCAGCCATTTTCCCAACATAATTAATGTGAGCTGGCCGTTTAAAAGCTTAACTATACCAGAATATGGGGAAGAGTCTTTTTAAGAAATTTGGAAAAAATGAGGGGTTAGTATGGTAGTAGCCACATGCTCCTACTGACTAGGATCAGTAGTGCACGTATAGACTCCATTAGGCTCCAGCCTATGGCGCCGCCCATGTAGAATCTGTTTACGAAGACGCCGTAGGGTATGTTCGACCTCCTGCTTAAGATGCGGCTTACGACTTTATTTCCAATTATTGAGCCTATGAGCATAGCCATTGTTCCCTCAAGTTGCATAGTGTATCCTAGGTAGGAGCCGAATGCACCCGTTATGAAGGCTACTAAGAAGTACGGTTTATGGAATAGTAGAGACGTTAATAGGTATATAGCCGACCCAGTTGCAAACCCTCCGATGATAAGGTCTCTTCTGAAGAAGTAGCCCGTCCAAAGCCACACTTGCCATCTAGCCCAGTTCATCGCATCAACAGGCCAGAATATTATCGTCGCCGGGTATGCACCCGACGGAATCGGCGATAGACTCCATAGATACGATACGAACAGTAGTGTCACCAGTATTCCGGCGAAGAACACAATTATGTACGTTTTAATGTACTCTGACTTACTGGCTTGGAGTATATCCGCCTGCATGAATGCTTGAGCTATACCGGGTCCTCCAGTATAGATGCTCACGGGAGCAAACCATATACGTTTATCGGCCCATCCGCTAGAATATATCATCAGCTCTCTGAGCATGGGAACGTTGAAACCGGTGATCGTTACACCAGCTGCACTGGCTCCTAGGAATGATGCGAAGAATGAGCCGCCGATCATGAATAACGCTAGAATCCATATTGGGAATCCGGTTAGGAAGCGCACCAGTAATACGCCTCCGGAACATGCTCCTATGAATGCTAGCAGCAGTAGGTTGAGCGGGGGGCCTTCACCCTCCCCTCCCTTAGCCTTACCTAGAGAGCTGAAGGCTCTTATGAACGTTTTAGGCCTTATTATGATCGGTAGGAATGCTGCTGCTAGGGCAAGCCCTATTGTAAAGCTTGCGTAGAAGTAGAGTTGAGACCTTTGAACAAGCATCATCATCGGCCATGAAATGTCGTATGGGCTTTCCGCAGGCCATAGGTTGAACTTCGTGATCAGGTAGGTTCCTATGGAGTAGTAGGAGAATGCCCCTAGGAATTGTGCTAGACATATATCTAAAGGCAGTAGAAAGCCGGGTATAAAGTACATCAGGTTTAACGTGAAGCTGAAGCCGAATCCGGGTAGGAAGTGGGCGAGTATAGGTGTCATATCATATGTTCCAGCTATTGGAAGTATTGTTGCGTATATTGCGATTCCACCGCTAGATAGATATGGTCCTAGAAGGTACGGTAGGAAGCTTACGAACATGTTATATAATGCTCCGAACAGTATTGAAAGCATTAGAATTCTCATATGTACTGGGTCTCTTTCCCCGAGTGTTAACACCGTTTCCGCGGCTGCTCTAGCGGCTGGAAACTGAAGCTTCTCTATTTTAACGTACAGTGAGTATGTGAAGTATCCCATAGATATGTCTGCGATGAAGCCAAATATCATTGCAAGCAACGTTATACCCAATGGGACAAACCATACTGGGTCGAAGTATAGGAATTTAACGTCTCGATATATTCTAAGCACCTCTGTCTCTGGCGGAATCCACCATGATGGAACATACTGAGCAACGCCTAATGCATACGACGGTTGGCTATAGGCCATGTACATGTTTTTCAGAAAGTCGTATGGACCACCCATGCTGTAAAGAGCTGCATAGTATGAAGCCATCCACTGGAAGCTGAGTAAGATGAAAAGCTCCTGCTTAGTTAGCGGTGAACCTAGGTAGTGGGCGATCTCAGACCATAGTAGGATTACGATCCAAGCCTGTAGTGGAAACCACTGTCCGCTTATGAGATAGTAGTATATCATAACGGGCTGTATTAGGACGAGTGAAAATATTAGAGCAAGCAAAGACCTCCATGTTAATCCTCGACGAATTTCACCCTCCGAGGACATTCAACCACCTCTTCCCTATATCGAACCCTTCTTAAACTCTTCAGGACTTATGAAACCCTTCTTCTTAAATATTTCTAAACCTGTTTCAATGTACTTCTCCTTAACGTCAGTCTTCAACGTCCTCCAGATCAAAAGCTGTTTTCTCATACTGTCTATAAACGGTCTGTTTGAGTTAACCCAGTCGCTCAGTAGACCTGTAGTTCTACGCAAGTACAAGGTAAGCCCGTAAGGTCTCTTCCTATGAGATTCTGCGATTAGTGAAACCTGTTGGGTGATGCCTACGTCGAAGGGTGCAAGCCTGACGTTTGCCGTAAGTAGTTTAAGGTCTTTATCTTCGGCTATGTTCTCCTCAGACTTCCATTCTATATCGCCGAAGGTAGCAAATGCACCTACTCCCTCGGTTCTATGAGCGTCGAAGTATTCATGTACAAACGCTAGAAATCCATAGATCTCTCGACCCGAGAAGACGAATGGCATTTTAATCTCCCATTCATCTCCACGAGGCGGTGGAACCTTCCACTTACGCTCTAGGGATGGTGTTACAAGTCTAGATGCCTTAATAGATGGATAGACTGTTGAAAGTATTGTCACCAATGACGTCGATCCTAGCACTATGAACACGTAGAATGATGAGAAGTTCGGGTAGAATCCCTCAGGGTACATGTTTGACGATGCGAATAGCCAGCAACCGATAACCCCGTATACGTAGCCCATTACCGCTCCGAGTAGAGCGTATACTAGAGACTCCGCTAGGAATAGTGTTGAAACGTGTAGCGGCGATAGGCCTACGGCCATGTATATTGATATTTCCCTCGTCCTATAGTACACGTTAGCTAGCATCATGTTTAGAATCGTAAAGCTACATATTATCGTTGGGAGTATAAATGTCTCAAAGCCTGTGATTGTAAACCACTGCCTATATCGGACTATTCCAAATTTGTTAGAGGCATCGCTGTAGTATATGTCTGTAGCTATTCTTAAAGCCAAGTTACGCGCTACATCTCTTATAATTGCTGTATCATAGGGTTTGTATGCTATACTCACTATGTAAGCCCTTTCCCTTAATAGAAGACAGGCCTTAAGAGGCATTATCATTATCTGACTTCCAGGGAAGTGGAATGGTACAGCCCTACCAGCACCAGTAGTTATCAGCGGCATTAGTGGAGTTATGGGCTCACCATCTAAGTCCACTATACCAGTGCTTCCGGACCACAGTAGGTCTCCGTCAAATATTCCTATAACTCTAAGCTCCATACCCAAGAACGGCAACGTAGAGCCTATAGTTATCTCTCTACCAAGCTCTTTCGTCAAGTTGTCAGCTATTGTCTTACTTATCAAACATGTATATACGTCATCTGGGCCAAACCAGTCACTACCAGGTAGCAGTATTTCATCTATGTGGGATATTTCCTTCTCCTCAGGACTTAGAAAGAGGACTGCACCGACTTTAGTTATGAGTTTATCTGAGAATGCAAAGTAGCCTAAACCCCTTTGCGGTGGCGGTGGGAATAACCATCCTCTAGCCGAACATATCCCCGTGTCTTTAAACTGGTTTATGATTTGGTAGTACATTTCCTCCGGTATTGCAGACCATACCGGTCTCCTTATCAATATGCCTTGGTATAGTGGCGGTTCTTCACCCTCGGAGATCACACGCACGTCTTCCACCGGTCTTGGAGCAGCCATGAGCGACGTAAACGTAACCATTGAGAAGACTAAGATTATCACCGATGTCAGCGTTAACCCAGTCATAAAACGTCGCCTTCTCATATTGCTTATGGATAGTGAGAATGCTTGGAAGGCTATTGCCGAGCGGCTTATCTCCGCCGTGTGCATACCGACCATTTTCTCCTTCAACGTTTTAGCACTCATCATAGCCTCTCTTACTACGAAGCCCAATAAGGGTAGTATCACTATAGCTGTACCGAACGCTAAAATAGCCATACCAGCATTTGTAGCTAGGTGGAATCCTGGATGGAATGTATTCAGCACGATCAACATGATTCCGAAGACTATTATAGTTGACGCTAACAGTTTACGTTTCTCAAACCCTACGAGTCGGCTTATAGCGTAAGCAAACGGTATCACAGCTATCGATATTACAACTATCGTGTATATGACTTGCCATATTAGATCCATCATTGAATAGTATGCCTGTTGCTCGTAAGCCCAAGACGCGTAAGCCGCTGCATAGCTTAAACCGTAATCTCTCATACGGACTGCTTTTATGGCTTGGTTGAGATATTGAGTAGCTAATTTATGAAACATTATCGTAACGGGGTTGAACGTGTAGTATTGTGCAGCAAGCCTAACCCTACCATCATTCATCATATATATGTCTCTAGCATATATCAAAGGTGTAAACGGTATCACTAACGTTTCCCCAGGTTTAACTGTATAGCCGTATCCAGCCGGGTTCTCAGGGGTACTGTTTAGTAGAAGACCCATTGGGAATCTACCTCCAGCTCCACCTCCTCCAAAGGCTGCACCTATGAATCCGAATGTCCCAATTGCTACGCCACCTCCTCCTCCACCACCAGCGGCCGCTCCATACGCACGTCCCCTCATTACGAGTATTTCAACGGGTGTATTGGGCATTACAAAGCCCATGACATCTCCATATGGAGAGGCTAAAGCGCTCTGCTGAATTAGAGGACCGTGGGCTAATCTATTGTACAATGCTAGGCTTGGCATTGAGCTTAGGTCTGACGGGTTGAAGAGGGCGAATAAGACTATGCTGGAACATCTGAAGATAGATACTAGGTATGATGCGTCTATTGTCGTTACAGAGGCGTAGTTCGACTGATATGGCGACCAGACACCTACATCAGTAGCCCACTCTATATGCCCGTTTGTACTGTTGACTACAAAGGCATTTACGGTACCGCCAGTGTATGGTTTAACGCCTTTAATCACGACTTCACCATTACGATTGGGTTTGACTACGACGTCTAAGATACCAGCTAGGAATGCTGCACCGAAGGCGGCGTAAGATGGGACTGCCGTAAGAGCCGGCGCTGAGGCGGATTGGTAGTGTACGACAAGGTCATCTATGGCCTCGGGATGTCTAGATTCATCGAAGGGATCCCAATAGGCCGTTGTCATATTATAGCTGACGACTTTTATAGTTAATCTGCAGTATCCCCATTCGCCCGTAGCCTCCATCCTCGAGGGCGACTGTGGAAGGTCTATTCTAGGCTCATTTAATAATGCATATAATGACGCGAATATGAATTGTACTTGAGGCCAGTAGTTCTCCCATTGGATTTTATCAAACGTATCGGCGGGTGTCTTCATGAAGTGTCGAACATCGTTTGTCGTATGGAATGCGAAACCTCCACCGTAGCATGCAGCTACATAGGGTTCAGAGTCGAAGTACGTAGCACCCATGAATTCTGTCGGTGGGCATGCACTTATCCATGGAGGATACGTTAAAAGTATTTGATCTAGGAAGTATTCACCATATCTTGCACCAAGGATTTCCTTTAAAGCCGGCAGGTATGTTTGGAATAGTAGGGATATTAATTGAGTGTATCTGCCGTTTAAAACTTGGATGTTTGTGTAAGAGTATACGTTGCCACGGTTGTATACAGCCAGTTGCTGACTTCCAGCTGAGAGGTCGAGGCTTACGAAAAACTTCACATTTCTAAACATTCCAAAGTGTTTATCAACCCACTCCCTAGCACCCCATAAGCTCTGCCAGTGTCCAGCGAACACAACGAACATTACTGAACGTTTAGGTGGGTTTTGAGCTAGAAGTTTGGCTAGGTTTAGCAACGCGGATACACCTAAGGCGTCTGTTGCACCCGGAGCTAGAGCCGGTACTATAGACCAAGAGTCTAGGTATGCCGTTAATACGCATATTTCTTTTGGATTTGTCGTTCCATTTATGAAGCCGACTATATTTGGTACACGTATATTCTCCCACTTCATAAGCGAATCTATCCATATTTTAACTTCACCGTTTTTCTCACAAAGCTCCTTTAAACGGAGACCGTCTTCAGGTTTCAGATATATTCTCGGGAATGCTACTGGTAAGTTATAGAGCTTCTGGAAAGCCTCCATTCTAGACTCTCTCCCACTACCGATGTATACGACGCCTTTAGCCCCGAACATCATGGCCAGTCTGAAGAACCATCTACTGTCGTCGAAATCCATTAGTACAATTCTACCAGTAACGTTAACTTTTGATAGGTCGTCGAAGTCTCCCTTACCAACGTAAACTAAGGTATCGCCTTCGCTTGGGCTCTTGTATGGGGATGGATTTACAAGATTTGGCCAGAGGTTGTATCCTTTAATCGTTTCACCATTTTCAAGGACTATCTTAGCACCGTAATCTACTGGTACTGTTATATCAAAGTGTTCAAAGTATCCGTCATCTCCATAGGGTTGAATGCCGTAGCTTTTAAATTCAGACACAACATAGTCTACAGCATTGAAGAAACCCGGGTAGCCTGTCACTCTAGAACCGCAGCTTGTGAAGAAGGCGATGTGACGCATTATTTCTTCCTCGTCTATATTGCTTAAGACGTTTCTAAACATGGAGATGAGTTCTGCACTCCGGGTTGGTGGTTGTGAATATGCTGGCGATATTATGGTAGATTCTACTAAGGCTAGGACTATTACGGCCGTTAGGAATACTGAGAGGATTTTTGACTTTTGAATTCTCAGACTACCAGTTAAAAGCTTTAAATTTTTCAACACGAAACACCTGAAATTAGAGGTGGAGAAAAGATATATAAGGGTTTTCTCTTAAGGCAGTTAATCTATAAACATCCTGCAGTCACGAGAAGCGAAGGAAAAAGGTTTAAATTTGCAACTTTATTCTATTCTAGTCTGAAGTGGAACGGAAGATCATATATTTAGGTGTAGCTGTCTTAATTGCAGGTATATATGTGTTGTTAGCTGCACAATCTTTATCTACTATTGTAAGTGTAGATAGATGGATTTATGATGAAAACATAGATTTACTCGAGAATGAAACATATGCTATAGAAGTTAATTTCGACCCAAACATGACAATAATTGTAAACATTATAACATATGAGCATTGTATAGATTTTAAGTTTATGGATAAAATAAATTATGAGAAATTCATACGAGGTGAAAATTACAACAGTATTGTTAACGTTGAGCATACAACTAACTACATGCTGACACATTGGAATAGTGAGATCAATGGGACATACGTCATACTTCTAAGCAATGTTGGCCAATGTTTAGAAAAACTTGTTGAAGTGAAGGTGGGGGTGAGTAAAACACCTCCTAGAAACCCCACTGAGGAGAAGGCTATACTTACAAAAGTTGGTTTCGGAATGTTAGCCGTAGCTTTTTGGACAGTTATGTACGGTATGCTTAGAGAGAAGAGGAGTTAACGACTCTACTTATATCTTTTTCCGAAGGCCATCCCCTTAAATACTTCATCAAGGCTTTTATCTCATCTTGTGTTAAACAGGTTCTTTCAACTTCAACTTTTGAAATTTCACCATTCCAAGCGCTTTGAAAGACCTTTGTAACGTTTCTCATACATTCTGGGCATGAAGACACTACACCACTCCACTGCTCTAATCCGTCTTCTAATTCAAACTTGTTAACGACAATAACCGTTTTATCGTCGGATATTACTATTAAAGGTAGTGGAGCCGTAGTACTTTTGACTTGAAGGCCTAAGTCTCTAGCCTTTTTCTCAAGCTCATTACTTTGAACTATGAGTTTAACATCGACACCTTTCTTAGATAGATTTGAAAGAGCCCGTAGAAATTTGCCATGTGGAATTAACTCGTAAGTTGGTAGTGATGTTGAAATGGATTTGGATGCTCCAGAGATGATCTTTGATAAGATATGGCTTATACGGCTTTTACCCAACACATTTATACGACCGTAAGACCTCATCTTAGATATCGCAGTATAGAGAGGTGTAAATTCAGATATTAGAAAGTCGGAGGTCTTCTGGATGTCTTCCATGATTCTATCTCTGAGCTCTTTTAAGGATTTTGACGGTGGCTCAACTTTAAACGTTAAAGGTCTCTGCTCAACCACGCTCACCAAGTTGAGGGTTTTAAGTTTTTCAATGGATGTGTAGACCTTCGGATATGGAATGCCTGTTATTGAACTGACTTCAGAGGCTGTTAATGCACCGAATCTTAAAAGAGCAAGGTATGTTTTAGCCTCATAAGTTGTCAATCCTAGCTTCCTTAAAGAAGCCAATATGTCGTAATCCATTCTAAAAAGGTTTATAGAAAACCTTGCTAATTAAATTATCGGAATGCAGAGTGGAAGTGCAAGCAGAGCTGAAATCGTAGAGCCGAAAGTAGCAATTGAAGCTAAAAATCTAACCAAGCGATATGGAGAATTCACGGCAGTAAACAATTTAAACCTTAGAGTTTACGAGGGTGAGTTTTTCGGCTTACTTGGACCTAATGGAGCTGGTAAGACGACGACTGTTAAAATGCTTACGGGGCTTACTAAACCAACTGAAGGCGAAGCGCTCATCATGGGTGTGAATATAATGGAGAGGCCCCTCGACGTTAAGAGGAGCATAGGAGTTGTGCCTGAGGTCTCCAACATATATGTGGAGATGACTGCATGGGAAAACCTCATATTTGCAGCTGAACTCTACGATGTTCCTCGAGACGAAGCTTTTGAAAGAGCTAAAACACTCTTAGAGGTCTTCGGCCTATATGAGAGACGTCACGATAAGTCCGCCAACTTCTCTAAAGGTATGAGGAGGAGGTTGGCCATAGCTATGGCATTGGTTCACAATCCAAGGGTTTTGTTTTTAGATGAGCCGACGAGCGGATTAGATGTTCAAAGTACTAGAAACATTAGGGAAGTCGTTAGAAGACTTAACAAGGATGGTGTAACCATTTTTATGACTACGCATTTCATAGATGAAGCTGACAACTTATGTGGTAGAGTCGGCATAATAAATAAGGGGCAATTGGTGGCTTTAGATACGCCTGAAAGACTTAAACAGGCAATTGGAGGAAGGTTGAGCGTTGAAGTATCGCTTCAGCCTATGCCAAGCCTAGAAGAGCTTAAGGAAATTGCGAACGATATTATGAAGACTGGAGACAAGTTCATAATTTATACTGAAAACCCGTCAACAACGTTGTCTGAGCTGGTTAAACTGGCCAATATGAAAGAGTGGAAGATCGTATCAGTTAGAACTTTAACGCCAAGCCTTGAAGACGTATTTGTTAAGCTTACAGGGCTTACAGCCGTTGACGTTGAACGGCTTGAACTTATCAGACCTTCTGGGAGGGGGAGGGGTAGAGAATGAGTAAAGGTCTATCTTTAAGTTTGAAGAAGATATTTGTCATAGCGGCGAAGGATATTAAGACGTACTATGGTAAACCACCCTCACTATTCTATGGCGTTGTCTTGCCTTTTGCACTTTTTGGAGCATTCCTCGCCGGAAGACCATGTGTGACGGAGGAGTATAGAGTAGTTGGAGTTACGGTTTTATCTACTTTCTTCGGAGGAACAACAATAGCAGCTGTCATCCTCCCTCTTGAAAGAAGGAGTGGAACAATAGATAGGCTTATCTTGGCACCCATTTCTTTCAAAACGCTTTTACTTGGGAAAAGCTTAGCCAGTTTCACATTCAGCTTTCCGATAACACTTTTAGTCCTTTCAATAATACTTCCGTTCACTGGATTCTGGAATCTTAACCCACTCTTACTGGTGTTTTCCATAACCTTATCCGTAATTTTTTCATGTGCCTTTGGCTTAGCGTTCTCAGCGTCAGCCAATGACGTGGCCGACGTTATGTGGCCTATGAACTTTGTAAGATTCATCATGATATTCTTCTCAGGGGTTTTCATGCCTATAGATGAGATTTACCTGTTCATGCCTTCCCTAAAGTTCATAGCCTACCTACTGCCTTTAACGTATTCTGTAGATGCAGTCTATCAGTCTATAGTTGGAGTAGATGATGTAATGATGTTAATCATAGATTTCACAGTACTGATAGCAATAACGATAGGACTCTACTACATAGCCTATAGAAGATTTCTTAAAACTTTAACTTGAGAACTTAGTAGAGCCGTTAGGTCGATTCAACTTAAGCCAAAATTGGAGCTATTCGCCATATTCCTGTTGACCATTGCAGAGAAGTCTGCATCTTCAAACATTTATAGGGCAATGGATATAACTGGTTAAAGAAATACTTATATAACTTTTTAGAGTTAAACTTAAACAAGTGATGAAGCGAAAATTTATAGTAATCTTCCTCATAGTGTTGATCGCTGCGGTTGCCTACTTTATGGTTTATACAAAACCATGGATTACTAAAATTTCCGTGCTCTACCCTGAAGATGCATCCGACATATTTAACGAGTTGAAGGCTAGGTTTGAAGATGGAAACTGGTTTACGGGTGTGAATCTTAAAGCGTATACTGACAGTGAGAATGTTGATGAAGTTTTAGGTTTAGAGAGGGTGGACGTTGTTGTCTTAAACCGTGTCGATGTTGCTGAGGGTTTACGTAGAGATGGATATGTAGACTGGTTCATAGAATTCGCCAATAGGAGTAGAAGTGTATACTGCATAGCCGTGGTTAAAGGCTCTACCCATCAAAGTCAAGCCTTGGAATTCATAAGGTTTGTATTGGAAAACTCTAAGATCTATGCGGATTTATGCACTGTTGTAACGCCAGTCAGAGGATTTGGAGATGTTCCTGAAGAACTACAACAGTTTGTTGCAAAGTATAAGGTTATTGCAGACTGGGCGAACAGAAGCGTTGTAATACCTGAGAACATTAAGAGGATTGTAAGCCTCGTACCAGTGATTACGGTTTCCATAATCATGGAGGGAGCAGGGGACTTACTGGTTGGTGTTGATAGAATCTCTCCGACTTCTGAATTCTTACAGATAGTTTATCCGAGGATTAAGAATATACCCGTGGCTGGTTTTCTAACGGAGTTTGACGAAGAGTACATATTAAGCCTAAACCCAGACGTCGTCTTAGTGAAGGATTCCATAGTTGTTGATAGGTTTGAAAAAATCGGAATACCCGTTATAGTAATCGACATGGGGGATCTTAATTACGAACAGCTTTACAGTGCTCTTAGACTCATAGGCGGCGTTGTCAATAGAAAGGATGCGACAGAGGAACTGGTATCTTACTGTGAAAGCGTTGTAGAAAGCTTGTTAAACGTAACGTCTAAAATTCCTAAGAGTGAAAGACCGAAGGTTTACATAGCCATGGGTGATGGATTGACGACTCATGTAACACGTGTTTCAAAGGATACGATATGGGTCGCTGGAGGAATATGTGTAGCTGAAAACCTCACAGCACCCGCTGGAGCGCCGAGAGTACAGGTCTCTATGGAGACTATACTCGAATGGAATCCAGACGTCATAATAGCTTGGGATCCCAAGGTTAAACAGCGCATTCTATCAGACCCAAGGTGGTCAGTTATAAATGCTGTTAAAAACGGTAGAGTCTACGTGTTGCCTAGAGGTATTAGAGAGTGGATTATACCTGAGCCTGAAGCGGTCTTAGGTGCTAAGTGGCTTGCTGCAGAGCTCTATCCAGATGTATTTACTTTCAGCAGAGACGACGTTAGGGAGTTTTACAGCAGGTTCTTAAACTATACGGTTTCAGAAGAGCAGATCGATAAAATTTTGAGTGGTACATATGTCACAACTGTATAGACGGATACTTGAGAAAATTCGAGGAAGAAAAACTTCGAGTATAGTTTTAACTCTACTACCCATACTTTTTTTCTTCACATCGCTGTTTATAGGTAGGTATCAGATCCCCCCCAGCATGGTTGTCATGACCCTTATTTCAAAAATACTACCGATTGCACATTCATATAATATTCCTAAGCCAGTTGAAATAACGATAATTCAGGTTAGACTGCCAAGAGCTATAGCAGCAGCATTGGTAGGTGCTACTCTAGCCCTTTCAGGGACCAGCTTTCAAGCTTTATTTAGAAACCCTTTAGTCTCCTCTCAAATACTCGGTGTTGCTTCAGGTGCAGGTTTTGGAGCCGCTTTAGCCTTACTACTATCCGGAGACCTAGCGGTTGTCCAGATTTCAGCCTTCGGATTTGGAATAGCAACTGTGGCCATGTCCTATGCGATAAGTAAAGTACACAAGGAGACGCCAGTTCTCACGCTTGTTCTAGCCGGGATGGTTGTTGGAGCATTATTCTCCGCTTTAACATCGCTTGTGAAATATGTAGCCGATCCGTATGAGAGGCTCCCCTCGATAGTCTTCTGGCTTATGGGAAGCCTTGCAGGGGTGTCGTTTAAAGAACTTTCATGGAGTTTTATACCGATGATATCCTCTTGCATAATAATCGTCATGATAAGGTGGAGGTTGAACGTCCTCTCCTTGGGAGAAGAGGAGGCTAAAGCATTAGGTGTAGACGTTGAAAAGATGAGGATGCTTGTAATAAGCTGTTGCACGTTGATGACTAGCGCTGCCGTTGCCATAGCTGGCGTAGTCGGATGGGTTGGACTAGTTATACCGCATGTATGCAGGATACTCGTAGGTCCAGATCATAAGGTTCTAGTGCCAGCTTCAATATCGATAGGAGCCGCATACATACTAGCAGTCGATACCGTAGCTAGGGCGGTGTCGACCGTTGAAATACCTTTAGGCATATTGACTGCTGTAATAGGTGCACCTTTCTTCTTCTATCTTTTAAGGAGGGAGAGGTTAGGATGGAGATGAAGGTTGTAGACTTACATTTTTCATATCCTAATGGTAAGGAAGTCATTAAAGGAGTATCCTTTGAAGTGAAGAGTGGGGATATTTTCTGCATACTCGGTCCAAATGGATGCGGTAAAACAACTCTTCTAAAGTGTTTACGCGGTATTTTAAAGCCTACTAAGGGTTTTATATTTTTAGACGAAGTGGATGTAAACTCGATGTCTAAGGCTGAGTATGCGAAAAACGTCGCCTACCTACCTCAAGAGCATAGGTCTGTTTTCCCCTATAAAACCATAGACTTCGTAGTCATGGGTAGAACCCCACACCTAGGCATATTTTCAACGCCTTCGGATAAAGATTATAGGATAGCTGAAGAAGCTCTTAAAGAAGTAGGGGCATATCATTTAAAGGATAGACCATACGTCGAGTTAAGCGGTGGTGAAAAACAACTCGTATTGATCGCCAGAGCATTGGCTCAACAACCTAAAATCTTACTCTTAGACGAACCTACTTCTCAATTAGACTTGAAAAACCAGGCTATAGTGCTTAAAATATTAAGTAGACTTGCGCAAAGAGGCTTAATAGTAATAATGACTACGCACTTTCCAACCCATGCCTTCCTCCACTCTAACCGAGTAGGTTTAATGACAGCTGGAAGATTTCTAACCATAGGAGAACCGGAGCATGTTATAACGGAAGAAAACCTTAAAAAAGCGTATGATGTTGATGTGAAAATCTTAACCGTGAAAAGTCCGATAGATGAGGACTTTGTAAAGATGTGCATTCCAACAGAGGTAATTCTGGCACGCCGTTGCCTCTGCAGGTTTGAACGTATGGAGGAGGATGCTGGATAAGAGGATTCATAGATTATGGACTATTCCAACTCTAACGTGCTTAGAGAAGAAAACTTACCTAGTCCTCCCCTTTTCCCATCGATCGTATATCAGGCTTTGGCACAGCAGATCATTGAAGAATGTAAGATTGTGGAAGGATTGTGCGTCGACATAGGTAGTGGTGTTGGTATACTTGGAATACAGCTTGCAAAGTTAACCCAACTTGAAGTCTTACTTCTAGATGTCGATAGAAATGCTTTAATAGGTGGTTTAAAGAACGCTGGACATTTCAAGGTTAAAGAAAGGGTTTCAGCCATTCGAGCAGATGTACATAATCTACCGTTTAAATCGAATTCAATAAACTTAATGGTTAGCAGGGGGTCTATTCCCTTTTGGAAAGACCATGTAAAAGCCTTCAGAGAAATATACGATACATTGGTTAGAGGTGGAAAAGCCTTCATAGGAGGAGGATTGACTAAGAATCTACCCGAAAACATTAGGAGAGAACTTGGATATAGAATACGGCAATTCTTCAACAGTCCTAGAGGGAGGCAGTATCCCCCTCCGGAAAGTTGGAAATTAGATGAGTGGCTTAGAAAAGCCGGAGTTGTAAAATTTGAAATAATTCAAGGAGACCCGGGGAAGTGGGTTAAAATAACTAAATCATAATCATAAATTGAAAAATAGATACTGCATGGCTATGATTCAGATATGTCTTTATCTAAGTAGTAATTGTGTCTACATTTGAGGTTACTTCAAAGGTTTTAAAATTTCATCTTCATCTAGAGCATGGTCCTTTTGGACATAAGTATATGTGAATCCTTTTCATGCGTTCCTTTGAAGATTCGCCACTAACGATGCTTTGAACAGCCGCCTCCAACACCTTGAGCTGTTCTTCTGTTAACTTTAAAGTTGCAAATCCCGTCTTTTCAGCCTCTCTTTCATACCATCCGCAGAGTCCAATACAGACGTATCTGTGTAAAAGCCGTCTAGCATCTTCTCTAGATATATCTAGTTGTTTTGCTATAATTTCTATGGCGTTTTCCACATCTTCATACGAAAGCATATACACACCTATAATCCTGAGGGATTGAAGCAGATAAAAATCTTAGCTTTCAGCAGTACTAGCTTTTTTCCTCTCTTCGGCAAGCTTACGAACTAATGGGTTAAACATGCACCTCTCCATATGACATACGGGATTTTCTTCCCATAGTGTGCATCTACCTATAAGCTCCTTAGGACTTGGCGTTGGAAGCTTGTATCCAAATTCTTTCTCAAAAACCCTGACAGCGTGTGGTATAACCACGTAAGATGCGAGTCTACAACAGTGAGGACCACCATGCTTAGCTACGAGTATAATCGCTTCAGCCGAGTACTTTAAGACTAGACTCCTCTCTTTGTCGTGATATGGTGTAGCCTTGGTTATCACGCTTACAGCTATTCCCAGTCCGACAGCAACTCCACATACTCCGAGAAAGCCACAGGCTGCAGCTGGAACAAGGGCTCCTCTTTTTAAAGCCTCCTCTACATCCTCATCAGTAAAGGGATAGCCGTTGTTTCTGAGAGAGGCTATTAGAACACCTGGAACGACGGCATGATGCCAAGGTCCGCTCACAGGCATTCTAGGTGAAAGATTCCACAATCTTCTAAGCTCATCTATGACGGTTTCGAACATGATTATTGGGTCCTTCTCCCTACTGGCTAAAACCGTGCTGAAGACTGTTGGTAGGAACTCTACGTAGCGTCCAGGCTTTGGAGAACCCTTCAGCATAGCAGACATTTTCCTGTACAGCTCATATTTCGGGATATTCTTCAAATCTTCTATGGTAATTTCCCTACTTTGTTCATTTGGGTAAGACATTGTACGTAGTATATCTTCTAATAAGGTAATTAAGGTTTAACTCTATACGTTAAACAGTTAGCGGATATCCAATAGAAGCTTTAGCGATTCTTCTATAAGCTTCTCTCCAGTACCTCTTTCAACAATACACGTTGGAAAAGTTGCTTCATATCCACCCTCATCATATGCCTTTTTAATTGGAATATAGCCGAAGTATCCGTTACAGTAGCCAGCTACGAGTGTGTTTTTAAAGGGAGAGTTCTCCTTTATTTTAAGACCTACTTCAACCAATATCTCACTTGGAAGCATTACAATAGCAGTATTATCTGATAGTGCTAAAGCTACTACTGGAAGGTTGAGGTGTTCCACGTCTTTAAACTTCTCTAAGACGTGGATTTTAGCTTCAACCATGTAACGTCTATAAACGTCTAAAGACTTCTCAGACTTCTCTAAAGCTTCAAGCTCTTTCCTAGCCTCTTCCAATGTTAAAGGCTTCCAAATCCCAGCTTTAACAACAGAACTTTTCACTCTTAGAGCTGGTTTTTCAGACTTAGATAGTTCAGCCGTTTTAACGGCTTCACAGGCGAGAATACGCCCCATCCACTCAACGTCTTCAAATGTTCCAATACTTCTATCATAAACTTTGGCTAAATCCGTCCTAGGTGTAAGTGGATTCACATCACCGCATGTACCGTTTAAGAATAATGAAGAACCGTTTGTAAGCATTTCCACGTAGCGGTTTAAAGCACCCGGGTAATCGGCGCTTATCTGAAGATTGTTATGCCCCATAACAACAGCATGACATGTAAAATTTACTATTAGAGTTTTATACGCTGAGTCGCGTTTGAAGGATACCGCGTGAACCTTTGGGTCTACTAAGCCGAAGCTTGGATTCCTCCTATTTACTGTAATACCATTGACAAAGCCGATTCCGGAGTAAAGTTGAACTTCTTCAAGTCTTCTACTAGCCATGTAAACGGTTCCGGCGGCTACTTTGGCGAAGTATCTGCTGAGCTCTCGGTTAAGCTCTGGACCTGCATGTGTATGCGTAGCGGCGATTGTAAGCCTACCCTTATCTATATTCAACATTTTAGATGTCAAGTCTTGGAAATTCTCTAAAAGCTCAGAATCTACTCCAATGAGGTCTAAGACCGCCAGTGCAAAGACTTCTCCTTCATCTTCTAAGTACAAGGCACGGCATGTAAGGTTATCGTGAACGTTCTCAGACGGTTGAACCCTAGATGCATATCCTGAAAGGCGTACTCCAACGGGAGGGGTGATTACGGATGATGCATACCCAACTTTCAAAACCAAACACCACTATTGAATACGTATATCCGGTTAAAACCCTTAATCTTCGTCATCAAGGAGGATGATAAACTCCGTCTTTTGGAAGAGGATGGCGTTTGAATTACAGTCGAACTGGCACTCCATGTTGAGCAAGGTACTGTTTGACTTCTCTAACCGTGTACTTTCCATAGTGGAATATGCTGGCTGCTAAAGCAGCGTCAGCCTCTCCGATTGTTAAGGCTTTTAAAATGTGATCTAAATCTCCGGCTCCACTACTGGCGATTATTGGTACTGAGACTCTTCTGGAAAGCTCTTTCAAAAGGTTTAAGTCGTATCCCTGTTTCGTCCCATCGAAGTCTAAGGATGAGACTAAGAGCTCACCAGCTCCGAGTTTAACTGCTCTCTCAGCCCACTTTAACGCGTCCATATTCGTCGACTGCCTCCCACCGTATATGTATACGTCCCACCAGCAGTAACCGCTTTCAGTCTCTACAACTGTTTTATCTATAGACTGCCGTTCGTCTACGTAGACGCGTTTAACGTCTATGGATATTACTATACACTGGCTTCCAAACACTTCAGAAGCTTCTTTAATTAGGTTTGGGTTTTGCACAGCTGCCGTATTTATCGAAACCTTATCGGCGCCAGCGCTTAAGATTCTACGGATATCTTCTACACTTCTTATCCCTCCGCCGACTGTAAACGGTATATAAAGTACGTCTGCGATGCGTTCTACAAGCGGTATGAGCGTACCTCTACGCTCATAGGAGGCTGTTATATCTAGGAAGACTAGTTCATCGGCACCCTGCTCACAGTACTTCACTGCAAGTTCAACGGGGTCTCCAGCGTCTTTAAGCTCTTTAAACCCTACGCCTTTAACCACCCTCCCCTGCATAACGTCTAAACATGGGATTATCCTCTTCGCAAGCATACGATCTACCTCCTAACGTACTCTATGAAGTTTTTAAGGATTTTAAGCCCAACTTCTCCAGACTTCTCCGGGTGGAATTGGGTTGCGAAAACAGACCCCTTAGATACGACTGAGGGGAAGGTTGTGCCATAGAAGGTTTCAGCATCTACACTACCGACCTCTACATCCGCCATTTTAGCGTAGTAGGAGTGGACGAAGTATAGAAAGCTTCCATCTGAAATCCCTTCTAGAATGGGGCAGTCGTAGTCTCTTATTTTAATCGTATTCCAGCCTATATGTGGAATCTTAACATTGGGTGGAAGCTTCACTATTAAACCTTTAAAGTAATCTAAGCCTTTGTACAATCCACCTTCAGTACTCGCAGTGAACAGCAATTGCATACCTAGACATATTCCAAGTAGAACCCCCCCATCGGCTATGAAGCCTTTGATCAGGTCGGCCTCAGACATCAAACGTTTAACCGCTTCCGGGAAAGCTCCAACACCTGGAAGTACAATGGCATCCGCTTTCTTAATTTCAGTAGCTTCACTTGTAATAGAGACCTCAGCGCCCACTCTTTCCAAACCATTCTTTATACTTTTAAGATTTCCAACAGCATAGTCAAACACAACTACTTTAACCAATTCCGTTTTAAATTTGAAAAACTTGAATATTAAACCTTCCAAACATCCACCATATCCAGAAGATTCCATATTTGACACTTCCACAACTTAGCCTGTGGGATTCTCGGTTCGTTAAAGCTGAGCTTTTTATAGCCGTATCCTGATGAACAACATGTTAACCGCCTTAACGGTGGCCAACCAGCCTTTCTCGCAAGATCCCCAATCACCCACCATAGCTCTTACAGGTTCTTTTAAAGCTTTAGTAGCGGGTGTATATCGAGAGTTTGTCCAGCGTGTTGTTGAGACCGGCATGGTGCTTGTACCGTTATTTTTGAGTTATTGACGTAATGTTCAAAGTAGCTCGAATGCTTTTTACCTCTTCCTAATAAATATGAAACCTACTAATTAAGCCCTGTAAATGTAATAAAACTTATTTGTTGATTTAATGCTGAATTTACTGGAAGTTATGAGCGGTGGAGTTGATGCTAAAGATCATCTTGAGCTTGCCTTGAGGTATTTTGAGGAAGGTAAATCTCTCGTCGATAGGGATCCTATTCAAGCTTCTGAGAAGCTCTACAAAGCTGCTGAAGAAGTTGTGAAGTTTCTCACCATACACTTCGATTTAAGTGATATTATCAAGAGAGTTGGGGAAAGAGGTAGATGGACGGCCATGGAACTTGAGAAAGCTGTTGAAGTCATTACTGAGAAAGTTGGGGAGTGGTTTAGATATTCATGGGATGCCGCATGGGTTTTACACGTATGGGGTTTCCATGAGGCAAAGCTCGATTCAAAAGCAGTTAAACTGAGACTACCAAGTATAGAGAGGATGACTCTAGAAGCACAGAAAGCTATTGGAAAGAAGTAGTGAAGCTTTCTTCACCAGAACATCCAATTACAATGCACATTTCCATAATCGCCCCTTCAACATGTCTTTTATCCACTAAAACCTACATGTCAATTCACTTTTTTAAAGAGCCTAGTAGTCTACGAAGCCGTTAGAATACGCGGGGGAAGAATACACTGATGGTTTTAAATATGTCGGACGGTGGAGGTGCGGAATGTTAACGCCTTTACAGTTAAAGTCTGCAAGTTTATTTAGCCAATACGTTACGGTTTAAGTCTTCTCCAATTCTCTTCATGCGTTTTAACTACTCTTAGAGCGTTTCTGTAAGCCATGTCTTTTAAAGCTTCATCGCTAAGCCCGGCTTCGGCTAGAGCATTCCATAGGTTGTTCAGTTTAGATATGTCTTCTAAGCCTTTTGGAGGTTTTGTAGCTATCAATCCGAAGTAGTCTGTTCCTATAGCTAGGATTTTTGAGCCGTAGTTTTCATAGACGTAGCGTACGTGTTTGACCAAGTCTTTTATAGTTGGGTTATCTGATATCGTTGAAGGTATTAGAGTGAAACCTATTAAACCGTTCTTCGCATATAGGGCTTCTAAAACCCTATCGCTTAGATTTCTAACGTGGTTTTTAACGGCTTTCACATTTGCATGACTCGCTATGACTGGTAGTTTAGAAGCTTCTATCAATTCAAGGCTTGTCTTCTCACTTGCATGTGAAATGTCGAGTATGACTCCAAGTCTATTAGCTTCTTCTACAAGTGCTTCACCGAAGCCCGTCAACCCGTAATCTTTAATGCTCATACATGAACTACCGTATTTAACGTCGTAGTTCCAAGTCATCTGGAGACTTCTAACACCAAGCCTGTAGAAGAACTCTAAATCACTAGGTTCATCTAAAGCTTCAGTTCCTTCTAAAGCTATCAGAAAACCGACCTTCCTACCATTTAAAAGCCTATCAATATCACCTTTCTCGGAAACGGGCTCCAATTCCCGATGAACCGCTATAAGCCTATGATATATCTTGATCTGCTCCATAACGTTTTCTCTAACAGCCCTCGGAGAATTCACAAAGGGTAGAGGCTTCATCACATAACCTCCCCAAATAAGCTTTGATAGACTAGGGTTGAAAGATGGCATGAGTGGAAAAATAGACGCAAAAACGAGTCTAATTCCAGCCTTAAAATACTTAGGTATATCACCATGCCTATTCGGAAGATCTACGGAGAAATCTTCAACTGGAAAACCATCATGACCACCAGTAGCGTAGTAATATCCGATATCCTCATGGAGGTCTACAACATACTCCAATATCAACTAAACCACCAGTAAAACTAAAAGGTATGAGAATAAAATCCTAACTATGAAGATAAACACTTAAAAATGAGTGAAACAGTAAAAATCTTAAGCTAAGCCGCGGTAGCTCAGCCTGGGAGAGCGTCCGGCTGAAGACCGGATTGTCGCCGGTTCAAGTCCGGCCCGCGGCATTTGTCTTCGTAAGAAGGAGCTAGATTTTGGGTTTTTCCTCCTCCGTTGGTACTAGTACTTCTGATGGAGGTGCTAGTACTTTTGACGGGGGTACTAGTACCGAGAATCCGGCGTATGAGCTCGGGTATCGAGCATCCCGCTTTCGAGGCTTCTGCTTTGAGCACGGTGTAGAGCTGTACTGGTACTGTTATGCAGGTGTAGCCCGGCTTGGGCATATATATCGTTAGATAGTCTGCGCTCATGAGGTTTAAGCCTTTAAGCTTAGGCAACCAATCCCCTCCTACGGCTGAGCATGTGTTTCGCTATTTCTTCGATTAGATCCGCTATGTGCTGGAGGAGCTGGAAGTTCAGTATGCAGAAGCCTATGGGCATTTACGGTCGCCTCCAAACGTCTAGGCTATAGGATCTCGCGACGACCGTGTATATTCTTCCCAAGCCCCTCAGGATGGAGCCGCACTTTGGACATCTGCGCAAATGCCCCTTCAAGTCTATGATGTTCTTTGGGTTGTTTATAAGGGCGACCTATCAGAGGCACATACGCCTCATCGTTAATGGGAGGCCGACCCCGCCCAGCGGCGCGCCGTCTCCCGGGTCAATCTCGGAAACGGATAGGGTGGAGGGCAACCCCTTAGACGGCTGGTACTATGACACCGCGTCCTTCACGGCCAACCCCTACTACCAGTTTGACGGGCCCGGGATTGGGGAGTGGCACAGGGACTACAATTGCTAGGCTTAGGGTATATGTTGGGGCTGTCCAAAGCCTAGCAAAATTTTACGAAATTCCCATAAGCCTACGTTATGTACATCTTCCGCCAGCCCAACCTATCTATAAAAAGCACCCATGGACCTTAGCTGAGGTAGGCTTGTTTATCGCATCCATGGATAAGCCCATGTACAAGAGTATTGCAGCTTCAATTCTTCAAAGCGGCCTAAGCATATCAGATGTGTTAGCCCTAACCTATGGCGACATAAAAGAAGAGTTTGAAAAAGGCGTAACTCCTCTCTGCTTGGATCTGACGCGAAGGAAGACAGGCGTGCCCTTCATAACGTTTCTGGGCGGCTGGAGTGTTGAACTGCTTAAAGATTATTTGGCCAACAGGAAACTGGAGGATGAAACGTCAATTTATAATGTGTCGGTGCTGACTGTGCATGCCTACTTCCGACAAGAAGCCCAGAAATTCGCAGGTGCGTTTAAGGGAAGAAACCCCTACAACCCCCACTCGCTTAGGGCGGCTTTCCGCACATTCCTCAGCGACCACAAAGTAGACCCCATTGTACATCGAGTTCTGGATGGGACACAAAATCCCAGAACAACTAAGCGCCTACATAAACAAAAGCAGAGAAAGCTGGCGCCAAACATGCAAAGAACAAGCGGAACCACATCTAACGCCACCACAATACAAAAATCCCATCATTTAGTAGCGACTAATAGATTTTTCTTCGTCTACGCGCGTGAATCATAGAATTACTAGACGCTCATTTTTCCTTTTCGAAACTTTGCAACTTTAAAACTCTTCTCCTATACAAAATTCTTAACAGCTATTCCTTGATTTCCAAAATTTTTCGGGAGAAACCTTTGCTTTCTGAAGTTAAGAGCGACATTTTTAACAGCGTGGCTTGTTATTTCCAGTGAGCAAGCGTGATGCTTGGAGCAGAATCTTTCGCACTTTTCTGTCCATGTCTTCTCTTTATAGGCAAGGCCGCATTCTTCATAAATATAGAAGGTGAATCCTTCTTTTTTCACTTCTTTCACCATGACAGCTAAGCATCCCCCTCAATTATGTGAGAAATGATTTTGTGTTTTTAAGGCTAATTTCACGAATGTTAGCATGGATGGAACTTCCCATAAAGGTCCCACCACCGTTGCCAAGGCCGCTCCGGAACCTGCGCCAAATACGACTGTGGCTGTGGCTATTGCAACCTCGAATTGGGTTCCTGAGCTTATAAAAGCTATTGTTACAGCGTCTTTATAACTGAATTTTAGAAGCCAAGGTATTACGTAGAAAAGCGTGGCCATCGTAAAG